>Ga0105238_10000674_pt1 | contig 35862 bp, 22 predicted proteins | sample KBSC34metaG_FD_81526 | JGI IMG/M metagenome (GOLD analysis project Ga0105238, IMG submission 81526) | Corn rhizosphere microbial communities from Kellogg Biological Station, Michigan, USA - KBS C3-4 metaG | ecosystem: Host-associated > Plants > Roots > Rhizosphere > Soil | place: Michigan, USA...
AAGATTAGACAGGTTTTACATGTTAATCTTGGATAATCTTGTGAATCCTGTCTAAAACTGACTCTATGAACACTAAGACTCTGACTGGCATGCTCGTGGTCCTTCTGTTGGCGAGTGTGGCCCGGGCTCAATCGATCAAAAATGCGATCCCAGACGTGGCGCGGCCGCTGCCATTGTCTTCCGTGCGCGTCACGGGCGGCCCTTTAAAACACGCGCAGGAGCTCGACGCCGAATACCTCCTCAAGCTCGAACCCGATCGCATGATGGCCTATTACCGCAAGCGCGCCGGCCTTCAACCAAAAGCCGAAGGCTATCCGGGTTGGGACGGCGACGGCAAAAATCTTACCGGCCACATCGCCGGTCATTACCTCTCCGGCGTGTCTCTCATGTTTGCCGCCACAGGCGATCCTCGTTTCAAAGAACGAGCCGACTATCTCGTGAAGGAGATGAAGGAAGTTCAGGACAAGAACGGCGACGGTTATCTCGGCGCAGTCGCCGGGCTCAGAGAGAAGTTTGCGGAAGTCGCGAAAGGAAACATCAAATCAAGCTTCTTCGATCTGAATGGACTCTGGTCTCCCTGGTATACGCTGCACAAAACTTTTGCCGGTCTGCGGGATGCTTATCGCTTCACCGGCAATCGCACGGCGCTTGAGCTCGAGACCAGGTTTGCCGCGTGGGCCGAAACAATCCTGACGAGGCTCACGCCAGAACAAACGCAGCAGATGCTCAACACTGAATTCGGCGGCATGAATGAGGTGCTTGCAGATCTCTATGCCGACACTGGTGATAAGCGCTGGCTGGATCTTTCACACCGTTTCGATCACAACGCCTTTCTCGATCCACTCAAACGTCGCGAAGATAAACTCGCCGGGCAACATGGCAACACGCAAGTTCCGAAGATGCTCGGCGTGTTGATGCAATACATCTACACCGGCGAACAGTCTGAAGGCACAGCCGCTGAGTTCTTTTGGGACGCCGTCGTCAACGATCACACTTACGCCACCGGCGGGCACGGCAAAGACGAATACTTCGGACCGCCCGATCAGCTCGCCGAGCGCGTTGATGGGCGAACAAACGAGACGTGCAACGTCTACAACATGCTGAAGATGACACGCCGCCTATTCGCGATTCATCCGGACATCAAGTATGCGGAGTTTGAAGAGCGAGCGTTGTTCAATCACATTCTCGCTTCGATAGATCCGGAAGATGGCCGCACGTGTTACATGGTGCCGATTGGTCGAGGAGTGCGCCATGACTACCAGGACATGTTTCGGGATTTTACGTGTTGTGTGGGCAGTGGCATGGAAAGTCATGCTCTGCATGGCGACGGGATCTATTATGAGTCAGACGATCGACTCTGGATCAACCTGTACGTTCCTTCAACGGCAAACTGGAATGGTGCGACAGTAACGATGTCAACGACCTTTCCGGAAGGTGACGCCGCTAGCTTAAAGTTAACTCTGCCACGACCGAGGGCTTTTACATTAGCTTTGCGACGACCATCGTGGGCGGGCGCAGGCTTCGCTGTAAAGGTGAATGGAATGAATGTAGGGACGTTGTCCCAGCCCGGATCGTACGTCGAGCTGAAACGAACGTGGAAAACGAGTGATAGTGTTTCGCTTGTGCTGCCGAAGACGTTGCGCATCGAAGCCCTGCCAGACAACAACCGTCGCGCTGCGTTGATGTGGGGACCACTCGTGCTCGCCGGCGATCTCGGGCCGGAGCGACGCGGTAAACCAGTGGACTCGCCGTCGCTGGTCGCGTTGGTCACTTGGGACAAGCCTTTGACGGAATGGTTACAGCCAGTCGCTGACAATCTTGGTGTCTTTCGCACGGTTGGTGTTGGCCGCAGCATCGAGGGGCAGGCGAGTGAGGTGGAGTTTGTTCCGTTCTACCGGTTGCATCGCCGAACATATTCCGTCTACTGGGATCTCGATACAAACGACAGTTGGACCAAAAAGATCGAAGAGTTGAAAGCTGAAAGAGAAAGGCAACAGAAGTTGGAAGCGGCGACCGTGGCTTTTGTGCCGCCGGGAGACGCTGAGAAAGAAAAGAGTTTCAACCCGAAGAGTGAAGAGTCGGCTCCGGATCGTGAGGTGGGCCATGTGGGAAGGCGAGCGCGAAAGTGGTTTTCTTACGAGTTGCCGGTCGATCCGGCGAAGCCACTCGCGCTCGTGGTGACTTTGAATACCCAGGAACGCGCGAGGCGATCATTTGAAATCCTGGTGGACGGACAAACGGTCGGTGACGGAACGATCGAACGCTACCCGCCAGGCAGTCCAACAGCCAGGTTCTACGATGTGGATTACAAGATTCCCGCGGAGCTTGTTAAAGACAAGCAGAAAGTGACCGTGCGTTTTCAAGCTTCTGGAGGTAACGAGACCGCGACGGTTTACGGAGTTCGTATCGTTCGTGTTGACGAAAAATGAAAGCCTCTCACGCAGCGGCGCAACGGCGCAACGGAAGACGAAAAGACATTAGGCTCCTTCTTCTTTGCGTCTTTCTTTGCGCCGTTGTGCCGCTGCGTGAGAAAGGTTTTTCTGCCAACCAACAACCAACGCTGGATCTCGAAACCCCTGACTTCAAACTCCATCTTTTCAAGGACTCGCAGACTGTCGCAGCGCTTGAACCGAAGCGCACACCCGGCTTTGACTTCACGCCTTCCGATCGATTGGCCCCACGCGCCGCGAATGGCTATCACCATCTCGGAGACTTGATCCTTAGCGTACGATCCAGCCCTTCAGGACCGTGGCAAAAATACGATACGGCCGAGTCGCGCGCGCCGGTTGAGTCAGTGGTTACTGAGTCGGCGCTTGTCGTAGCCGATCTCTCGCCCACTCTGCCCGCTGACATTCCACTGCGCATCATGCGCTCCTGGATCGTCGATAATGGACGGCTCGTTCTGCGCTTCGATCTGAAGAACAACGCGACCCAACCCGTTCATCTCGGCGCGCTCGGCATTCCGATGATCTTCAACAACATGCTCACTGGTCGTAGTCTCAAGGAAGCGCATGAGAAGTGTTCGTTTTCTGATCCTTACATCGGACAAGACGCCGGATACCTGCAGGTAACACGATTAAGTGGCGCTGGCCCCGCTTTGGTGGTGGTTCCTGTCGGCGAGACGCCGTTCGAGGCTTACCAACCACTCAATGAGCCGACGCGGCCGAGTCAAACGTTTGAGGGCGCATTCGCGTGGATGGTCCACTCGCAAGCCGTTGCTGAAGATGAATGGCGCGGAGTCGTTCCATGGAATCCACCGACATTCGCCACGATAGCTCCGGGCGAGATGAAAACTTATAGCGTTAAGTTTCTGCTGGCGGATGAGATTCGAAACATTGAAACGACACTCGCGCTTAACGATCGTCCGGTCGCGATCGGAATACCGGGTTACGTCTTACCGATGGATATTGACGGCCGGCTCTTCGTTAAGCACCAACGCAGGATTGCGAAGTTTGATGTTTATCCGGCAGGCGCACTCGAGCTTCATGACGCAGGCGTCACCGCACAAAATTGGAAAGCATTCAGAGTGCGTGGCAAAACCTGGGGTCGCGCGCGTCTCGCACTCACTTACGACGATGGCTCCACACAATCCATCAGCTACTACGTCATAAAACCGTCGGCACAGGCGGTCGCGGATCTGGGAACCTTCCTGTTCACGAAGCAGTGGTTTGACGATCCGAGCGATCCGTTTCATCGCAGCCCTTCGGTGATGAGTTACGATCGTGAAGCAAACAAGATCGTGACGCAGGATAGCCGCGTGTGGATTGCGGGACTCGGCGATGAAGGCGGTTCGGGCTCGTGGCTTGGGGCTGCTATGAAGGAGTTTGGCCAGCCGCGTCGAGAAGAAATCGCTAGGTATGAACAGTTTATCGATCGCGTTTTATGGGGTGGACTTCAATACAACGAAGGACCAAACAAGTATGGCGTAAGAAAGAGTCTCTTTTACTACTCGCCCCAAGACGCGCCGGACTTCAATTATGATCCATCGCTCAACTGGACTACCTGGACCAGTTGGAAGCGAGCCGATGCTGAATCGATCGGGCGCGGATACAACTATCCTCACGTGATCGCGGCTTACTGGTCGATGTATCGCCTCGCGCGGAATCATCAGGGCCTGGTGACGAATCATTCGTGGGAGTGGTATCTGGACCAGGCATATGAAACCGCCCGGTTTATGTTTGGCAGAAAGGAAGACGGACGGCGTCGCGTTGGGTATGTAGAGCTTGGCTTGATGGAAGGTGACATTCTCGTTGCCATGTTAGAGGATTTAAAAAGCGAGTCATGGACACTTAAGGCGCAAACCATCGAGACCTTGATGAAGGAACGTGCGGATCATTGGAAGCAGGAAGCGTATCCGTTCGGCAGCGAGATGGCATGGGATTCCACCGGTCAGGAAGAAGTTTACGCGTGGTGCAAGTATTTTGGTTACGACGACAAAGCACTCGTATCGCTAAACTCGATCGTCGGCTACATGCCGACCGTGCCGCACTGGGGTTACAACGGGAACGCGCGTCGTTACTGGGACTTTCTCTACGGGGGCAAGATCAGAAGGATCGAGCGGCAGTTACATCATTACGGATCGGGGCTCAACGCGATTCCGGTCCTCGCGCACTATCGCGAGCATCCTGACGATGACTATCTCCTGCGCGTCGGATATGGCGGCGTGATGGGTGCGCTGTCCAACATCGACCAGGACGGTTTTGCTTCGGTGGCGTTTCATTCGTTTCCTTCGACTCTGAAGTGGGATGCTTACAGCGGCGATTATGGACCAAATTTCTTCGGACATGCGTTCAATGTCGCGACCTACGTAATCAAGCATCCGGAGTTTAGCTGGCAGTCGTTTGGCGGAAACATCAGCGTGAGCGGCGAGTGGGTGAACGTTCAGCCGCTCGATTCGTTTCGAAAGCGTGTTTACATTGCGCCGCTCCGTTTGTGGTTGACGCTTGATGCGGGCACGTTCGAGCGAGTCGCGATTAATACGAGGTCGAATATCGTGCGAGTAACGCTTTCTCGATCAGATCGCTTTACACCGAATGCTCGGCTTCGGATCGCCTCAGTTGGAGCTTACGCGCCGCGAGGAAATTTTGTTAACGAGCGCGACGCGTTTACGATTCCCCTACGACGCTCGGCAATAACGATTGAGTTAGCCACAAAAGGCACAAAAAGCACAAAATGATTTTTTTGTGCTTTTTGTGATCAATGTTTAGGAGCCTGAGATGACCTGGGAAGAGCGGTGGCATCCGCTACGAGAAGAGTGGGTAATTGTGGCGGCGCACCGGCAGGATCGGCCGTGGAGTGGCGGCACCGTGAAGCAAAGTGCGCCGGTGTTGCCGCCGTACGTGCCGGACTGTTATCTCTGCCCGGGGAACGCGCGCGTCAGTGGCGCAGTTAATCCTGATTACGAGCAGACATTCGTTTTCGATAACGATCATCCGTGTGTGTCGCCCGCAGCGCCGTCTTCGCTCGAAGCGCCACCGGGCCTCTATCAAAATCGTCCCGCTCGCGGAGTCGCGCGCGTAGTTTGCTACAGTCCCAGGCACAATCTTACCCTCGCCGAGCTAAGCATCGCTGAGATTCAGCAACTGCTGCACGTCTGGCAGGAACAGTATGACGAGCTCGGTCGCATGCCCGATATCAAGCACGTGCTCATCTTCGAGAACAAGGGCGAAGTAGTCGGTGTTTCAAATCCACATCCGCATTGCCAGATCTATGCGACGAACTTTGTCTTCAAGACGATCGAGACCGAGGCGCGTGTAAGCCGGCAGTATCTCGAGCAAACAGGTCGCGTGCTTTTCCAGGATATCATCGCCGCCGAGCAGCAGCCAGGCACGCGCATCATCTCTGAGAACGAAACGGCGATCGCGTTCGTGCCTTACTTCGCGCGCTATGCTTATGAAGTGTTTGTCGCACCGAAACAGACGCACCCGAGTTTGGCGGCGCTCTCCGCGCGTGAGGTTCTCGACTTCGCGAGCGTGTTGAAAGACGTGCTGGTCCGATTCGACAATCTCTGGCAGATGTCATTTCCGTACGTCATGCCGCTGCACCAGGCGCCTACTGACGGCGGTGATCACGGCGGTTTTCATTTTCATATCGAGTTTCACCCGCCGTTGCGCAAACCGGATTTGTTGAAGTTTCTCGCGGGCCCGGAAGTTGGTGGTGGCAATTTTCTCAGCGACACGTCGCCGGACGAGAAAGCGGCCGAGCTGCGCGCGCAGGCGGGCGTTCATTACAAAGAGAAATGACTGACATCCGCACGCTGCTTGAGCCTCTACGTCGCTTGCACGAAACGATTCGCGCTGCGGTGGTTGAGGCGTGTGAGCGTGCCGGGTCAGACGAGCTTGCGAAAGTAGTCGCTGAGGAGGAGAGCGACACGATATTTGCGATCGATCGTGTTAGTGAAGAAGTGTTGATCGACTTCTTCGAGCGCGAAGTGGCGCAGCACGCGCCTGTGCTACTGATTGCGGAGGGATTGAGTGATGGTCAGATCACGCTGCCGCGTGGGACAGCGGAGTCTGATGTGGTTTGGCGCGTCATCGTGGATCCGATCGATGGCACGCGCGGTTTGATGTATCAGAAACGCAGCGGCTGGATACTCACCGGTGTCGCTCCGAATCGCGGTCCAGGCACGAGCTTGAATGATATTGAGCTGGCAGTCCAAACAGAGATACCGCTCGTGAAGCAGCATCTGTCGGACGTGCTTTGGGCTGTTCGCGGCGAGGGCTTTCACGCGGAACGATTCAATCGCATAACGGGCGAGCACGCGCCTCTCGAGCTCCATCCCTCGACCGCAGTTAACATCGATCAGAGCTATTCGCAGGTGGTTCGATTCTTTCCTGGTGTGCGAGATGTTCTCGCTGCTATCGATGATGAGATTGTTCGCGGCGCACTCGGCCGGGCAGTATCCGGAAAGGCGCAGTGCTTCGAAGATCAATACACGTCCACGGGCGGCCAGCTTTACGAGTTGATAGCGGGGCACGATCGCTTCACGGCAGAGCTGAGAGCGCACATGGATCCGGTCACGACCGAACGCGGGTTGCCGAAGCTGCTGTGTTGTCATCCGTACGACTTGTGTACTGAGCTTATCGCACGTGAAGCAGGAGTGGTTGTTACCGGTGTGGATGGTGGTCCACTCAACGCGCGTCTCGCTGTGGAGCCCGACGTGAGCTGGGTCGGTTATGCAAACCCACGCATTCGCGCGACGGTTGAACCTCTGTTACAGGCGGCGCTCCGGACCCGCGGTTTACTTGAGTCCGGTTGAGCGCAACCGTTCCAGGAAGAGCTCGATGTTCGAAAGACGGGCGGCCACGGAGGGCCGCCCCTACAGTTGTATTCAGGAGTTTGAGATGCATCTCGACGTTCGAGACTTTCTAGATCTAGTCAAAAAACTCGACGAACACCCCTTCGCCCCCGCGCGCGAACTATTCAACACGAAAGGGGATCTGATCATTAGTCGTGCGCCTGGGCGGCTGGATGTGATGGGTGGAATTGCTGACTACTCCGGCTCGCACGTGCTTGAGTTTCCGATTGCGGAAGCGACGTTTGTCGCTCTGCAACTGAATGATAACCGCCGACTCAACGTCGTCACTTTGTTAGACGATGACCCACATTATTCTTCATTCACGATATCGCTGAATGGTCTTAATGGACCATTGGAATACGAAACGGCGCGCGAGTTTTTTTCAGACTGGTCCGCATACGTTGTCGGTGTGTTCCTGGTGCTGATGTGCGAACGGAACGTGAGCTTCGAAGTGGGTGCGAATATTCTGATCTCATCGCGAGTGCCGCCGGGGAAGGGTGTGAGCTCATCAGCAGCTTTGGAAGTCGCCGTGATGCAGGCCGTCACAGAAGCTTTCGATATCAAGATTGATGGACGTGATAAAGCGCTGCTTTGTCAAAAGGTTGAGAACCTTGTGGTTGGCGCGCCGTGCGGTGTGATGGACCAGATGACGGCGGTGTTTGGCGAGCGCGACCGCCTGCTTTTCATGCTTTGCCAGCCGGCTGAGCTTAAAAGGATGATCACTCTGCCGCCGCAATTGATGCTTTGGGGAATTGATTCCGGGATACGTCATTCGGTTGGCGGCGCAGATTACGGGACGGTGCGTGCTGGCGCTTTGATGGGAACGCGGATTATCGCGGATTTAAAACCGGATTTTTCTCGGGATGGATATCTCGCAAACATCTCGCCGGATGAATTTGAAAGGGAGTACCTGGATCTACTGCCGGAGCATATCAGAATTCCGACGGCGCATCCGATCTATGAGAACGTGCGGGTGCAGCGGTTTGTGGAGCTGCTCGAGCGAAATGAAGGGTATGACGAGCTCGGTGAGCTGATGTACGAGGCGCATCGGAGTTACACAGCGTTGGGACTGAATTCTGCGGGAACCGATTTGATCGTCGAGTTGGTAGGAAAAGAAGCAGGACTGTTTGGCGCGAAGATCACTGGTGGTGGGAGTGGTGGAACAGTGGCTGTGCTCGGTGATCAGACGTCACACGCGGCTATTGACAGAGTGGTCGATAGCTACGCGAAAGAGACGGGCCATCAGCCTTACGTCTTCAATGGATCGTCGCCGGGCGCGCTTGCGTTTGGGTGTCTGCGATTCTCCATCGCAAGATAAGCACGATCAGCCAGCCGAATATAAAGTTTGAAGTCGTGGTTTCCAGGAGGTGGGCCATACGCACTTCTGGCGGCATCAGTGGATTCGGTATCAGCAATTGCGAATTCACGACCGCGAACAGCAGTGCTACTGCTAATCCCGATTCCCACGAGGCGCCCTTCGTCATTTTTATGACGGGCATGGCGATGGCGGTCCACAACAAAGCCCGCACCGCTTGCAGGAGGAAAAGCATCGGCTCGGTGCGCAGAAGACTCGCTATGTGAGCGATGAAGCTGTCTGGATCGCTACCACCGTAATAGGCCCGCACGGCTGGGCTTCTCCAGGCGACAAAGTAACCGAAAGTGAAATAAATAATCAGGTAGGCAATAACGATTAGGGCTAATTTCCAGGCCCAACTGCCTGCGAGGATCTTCACGCGCGAGTGCGTAGATCCTGCGGATTTGGCTTTCCCAAGTATCAACACAGCTAACGGCGCAAAAACAGCGGCGATGATTAATCCCGCGAGGAAAAGGCGCGGCAGCATGCCCGGCGGTAAACGCGTGACGAAATACGCGGTCTCGATCTGCGGCATCAGCGTGTTTGCGCCATAGAACACAATGAAGACCGTTAGGACCAGCTTCCATCCGGTCCAACCAGAACGACGTATCACGTAGGTCCAAACCGCTGCGTTCAACAGACTGACGACGAGCAGAGCGATGAGCGTCGCCCCTGCGTCCGCCGGCGCGCTTTCATTGGACGTGGTTGATAGCAGTGCTCCTGAAACTACGACAAAACTGACGAAGTAGAGGATAGTCACTGCTAAGAATCGGATAGCAGTCAGTATCGAAGATTTCATTGCTTGGGATTTAATACTGGTTTTCTACCGGATTGGTTCTGCTTTTCTTAGACAGGATTACAGGATTTTCATGATTGACAAGATTCATCCTGTAAATTCTGTGAATCCTGTAATCCTGTCCAACTTTTCAAACCTTCGCGGAGGGCCTGCAGCGGCAATAACGCGCACTGCAGTCTTGCAGGCTGGATGTCGCTTTCGAGTGCCGATATCAACTGCGCGTCGGCCATGTTGGTGAGTTCTTCAAGATCTTTGCCGAGGACCATCTCAGTGAGTAGTGAGGCGGCGGCGGTGCTGATGGCGCATCCGTCGCCTTTGAAACGCGCGTCACTTACTCGCGACTGTTCGAGCTTTAACTCGAGCCGGATCCGATCGCCGCACAGGGGATTGAATTGTTCGTTGCTGATGTCGGGCGCGTCGAGGCTGCCGTAGTTGCGCGGGTGGCGAAAGTGGTCCAGCAGAATATCGCTGTATAGAGCAGGCATCCCTTTATTTCGCGTATTTCAGCGCAACGGTTTCGGCAAGGATACTCAAGGCGATCTCTGCCGCCGTTTCCGCGCCGATGTCCAATCCGGTTGGTACGTGAAGCTGATCCAACAGCGAGTCGTCCATTCCGCCATCGCGCAGAAATTCCTTAATCGCCGCGCCGCGTCGCTTGCTGCCCAGAAGTCCAACGTATGCAGGCCGGGCAGGCAGAGTAACCCTCAGCACCGGCAGATCGTATTTGTAATCGTGCGCGGTCAGCACCACGTATGTTGAGGACGTGTAGGCAAGCGTTTCCGCGATCTCAGAGGGAATGCCGATTAATAATTCATCGACATCCGGAAAACGTTCTCGCGTCGCAAAGCGTGGTCGGCCGTCGACGACGATCGTTTTGAGTCCCAGATCGTGCGCAAGGCTGACGAGCGGCATGGCGACGTGACTGGCGCCGAAGACAATCAAGGTAGGTGGCGGCCCATGCGTCTCGAAAAACACAGGCGCGGAGTCTGGACCGACGCTAACCGTGCTCGACACGCCTTTTCTCATCAGCTCAAGCGCAACGGTTTGCGCTTCGCGATCGAGTTCTGAAGCGCCCAACGATCCGGAGATCTCGCGGCCCTCGATGATGAGTAGCTTGCGCGAGCTATCTTTTAACGAGGTGGCGAGTATTGCCCGCTTGCCCTGATCCACTGCATTGCGAACGGCTCGATAAAGCTCAAACACGTTATCAGAGTGAGTGAGATCCACGGGCTCTATGAAGACATCGAGATCGCCGGCGCAGGAGAAACCGATTTCCCATGCGTCTTCGTTGCCGAGCTTCATCTCGACGAGGCGTGATTTGAATGATGAGAGCGCCTGCTCCGATTCGGCGATCACACGCGCGTCAACACAACCGCCGATCGTGACGGAACCCAGAATCCGTCCTTCCTCACCGACCCACATCTTCGCGCCTTCGCGTTTCGGACTCGTGCCCCTGGTCGCCACGAGCGTCGCCATCGCCACGCGCTTTTCGGCGTGCGCCAGTCTCTCGATGTCTTCAAAAAGTTCTTCCATTATTCAATTCGGACAAGTGAGCGCGCTTGAAGTGAACAAGTCAGGAAGAGGGGCTTGCCCCCGCCGTTGCTTGGATTGAAGAGCGGGGGCAAGCCCCTCTTCCTGACCTGTTCTTTTTATGGCGTCAAAATTCTTATACAAAGTCATAAAACCAGGTGCGGTTCGAGGGCGCGCAGGCTCGCGAGATCGTGAGCAGGCGCGAAGACGTTGATGAAAGGTAACGCGGCCTGCATGCCTCGTGTTACAGGAGCGTAGTCTGCGCCGCCGAGCAGCGGGTTCAGCCAGATCAACCGGCCTGCCCGTCGTTCTAAGAGCGAGAGCGTTGCCGCGAGCTTTTCAGGTTCGCCTGTGTCCCAACCGTCGCTCAGTATGATAATGACTGTCCGTTTATCGACGCGACGCAGCCATTGATCGTTGAACATCGCGAGACTCGCGCCGATGCGCGTGCCACCGGACCAGCCACGCACGTTGGACGAAAGACGATCGAGCGCGCGTTTGTAAGTCTTATTTTTCAAGTCGCCTGTTATGCGCGCGAGCGAAGTCGCAAAGACAAACGATTCCACTTTCGCGAAACTATTTTGCAGTCCGTAAATGAATTGCAGCAGCAGTCGACTGTAGATGTCCATCGATCCGGAGACGTCACAGATCACAACCAGCTTCGTGCGCTTTGGCCGGCGCTCTTTGTACGCGAGCTCGATCAGCTCGCCGCCGGTTTTTAACGACAAGCGTAACGAACGCCTTAAATTCACTCGATGACCGCGCTTGACGGGACGCCAGCGGCGACTCGGCCTTCTCGCCAAACGCCTGACCATGCGGCGTGCGAGACGCGAAACTTCCTCAAGCTCTTCATTCGTGAATTCACTGAAATCTTTTGCTGTCGCTGACTCCGTATCGCTCGCGCCCGGAACTTTGACGGGTTGCGCACCACCGCTAAACGAACTGCCCCAATGTTCGAGAAAGAACCCGAGTCCCTTGGAAGTTTGACGTGGCGCGTGGGCTTGAACGCGCACAGCGGTGCTGGTGCTGAGCGAGCGCAAGCTGTTCCAAAACCTCTTGAATACGTCTTCGAAAATCGGGAAGTCGTCCACGCTCGTGGTGAGGATGCTCCGCAAACTGAGAAAGACCTCGTCGCGATCCATCGTGTCGATGATTTGTAATGCTGTTGTTGCCGTTACGACCTCTGCGGGCGTCACTGAGAGCCCGTGCGCTCTCAGCTCTCGGCAAAACATGACAAGCTTTTCGACTTTCAGGTCAGACATCCGTGCAAATCCGTGGCAACTCTGCTTTGAATGCCGCGACGTCGCTCTCATCTTTCAGAAAACACCCGAGCGTCTCGGCGACGATTTCTTCATTCAACCCGGTCGCCTTCAAGGCAACGAGCGCGTTGGCCCAGTCTAATGTTTCCGCAACACCAGGGATCTTGGAGAGGCTCATCGTCCGCGTCGCCTGCATCACTTCGGTGACACGCTTCGCTAAACCGGCTTCGATCGCCGGCACCTTCGCCCGTACGATCTCGAGCTCTTTCTCCAGGGAGGGATAATCAATCCAGTGATACAGACAGCGCCGCCTGAGCGCGTCGGACAAGTCGCGCGAACGATTGGACGTCAACACCACGTGCGGCCGGTGAGTGGCTTTGATCGATCCGATTTCGGGAATCGTGACCTGGTAATCAGAAAGCACCTCGAGCAGAAACGCTTCAAACTCCTCATCACTCCGATCGATCTCGTCAATCAACAACACGGGCGCGCGTTCGTGTTCCGTGATCGCCTGCAGCAACGGCCGTTTCAAAAGAAACGCTTCACTGAAGATCATCGCCTCCTTTTCTGTTTCAGAAGCGGAGGACGACTCCTCCAGCTTGAGATGCAGCAACTGTTTCGGGTAATTCCATTCGTAGAGGGCAGTCGTGGCGTCAAGACCTTCATAACACTGAAGCCGAATCAACCGCGTTTGGAGTGCGTTGGCCAGCGCCTTCGCAATCTCCGTCTTGCCGACGCCCGCTGGTCCTTCGATCAGCAGCGGCTTGCCAAGGACTGTGGACAAGTACAAGGCGGTCGCGATCGCGGTGTCAGCGATGTAGATCTGTTCCTCCAGCATCTGCTGGATTTGTTTCACTTCTTCTCTCAAGTTGTTACCAGTCGCTCGAAATCTTCGGGTGTGTTGATGTCGTCGGGGTAGGGAAGATCGAATTGAACTTCCTGGACAACGGTTGCATTCGCGTCGACGAGTTTCCAGGCGGCCTTATCACCGTGCAGATCGACGAGCTGCGGAAACATCGAATGCGCGAAGATCATCGGATGACCTTTCCGTCCCTGGTATGAGCAAAGCGCAATGGGAGGCTCCTGTTCGCGCCACGCTTCAGCGAGCCGATCGATTATCTCTGGCGTGACGCCCGGCAGGTCGCCGAGAATGATCATGATCGCCGCCGACTCGGAGCTGAGCGCGCCAATGCCCGCGCGATATGACGATGAACAACCCTCGCCGAAGACAGGATTCTCTACGACGCGCGCCGTGCCGAAATCGACTTGCTCACGTACCTGGTCTACTGCGCGTCCGAGAACAACAACAACTTCGTCAAGGCTTGACGCGCGTCGCGCCTGATCTACAACCCAACCCAGCATCGTCGTGCCGCGAAAAGGCACAAGTTGTTTCGGTGGCCCAAACCGTTGCGAAGCGCCCGCGCCCAGTACTAATCCCGAGATAAATTTCCTCATAGCAGTATCGTCCACAGATTACGCAGATTACACGGATGTTCTACCAATCTGTGTGATCTGCGTAATCTGTGGACGATCAAATGTTTCCTTGCAGCGCAGGCAACAGAAATAGATCGTTTGCCCGTCAACTACTGAGGTGTACCTGGCCCTTTCAATGTCGACTGTCATGCCGCAGATCGGATCCGTTGCGACATTCTCAACCGCTAATTGCGGTTCGCCACTCGCCCGTCGCACACGAACAATCTCCGCCATGACACTCAACGCGATCTCAGGCAACGTCTCACTGCCGATTTCGATACCGGCCGGACAAGTTATCACCGCGATGTCTTCGTCACTTGCCCCGGTCTCGCGAACGTATTCGAACAGCGCTTCCGACTTCTTCTTGCTTGCAACGAGACCAAGATACTTTGGCCTCGTCCCGATCACGGCCAGCAGTCCCTCCTCATCGCGATTTCCCATCGTCGCGACTACGACGTAGCTGCTCTCATTGATCCGATCTCGGATCGAACTGAAATCTGAATCGGTGACCACTTTGAAGTCGAGCAGCGTCCCGAGTTGCGCAACTATCTCAGCAACCGGAGAAGTGCCGACGACAACGAGCTGAGGTTTTGGTAAGAAAGGTTCGAGATAAATCTCGAGTGAACCGCCGCCTTCACACGTCATTCGAAACGATTGCACTCCTTTCCAATCATCACGCGGCTCGTCGGGGCTGATCGTCAAAAGCTTCGGGCTACCTGTTTGCAGCGCCTGCTTCGCTTCGCGCAAGACGATTGGTTGCACACACCCGCCACCGATCCATCCGATCATCGAGCCGTCAGGTTTGATGATCGCCTTCGATCCGGGCTTGGCAGACTGCGGACTCTTATATGCGACGACCGTGGCAAGAACGAAAGGCTCTTCCCGCGCACGCAAATCGTTGCATTGATCGTCGATGTTCAAGGTAGTTTCCGACAGGATTTACAAGATTAAGCAGGATCTACATGTTAATCCTGAAAAATCTTGTAAATCCTGTAAACAGCTATTCTCGCACTCCGGCGTCGCGAAGTAATTTCCAAACCTTCGCTGACGTGATCGGAATGTCGATATGCCTGACACCAAGATGCCAGAGCGCATCAACCACCGCGTTCACGATCGCAGCCGGCGCGCCGACCGTCGCCGACTCACCGACACCTTTCGCACCGAGCGGATGATGCGGCGACGGCGTAACCGTCTTGTCAGTTTCCCAGTTGGGCGTCTCGACCGCCGTCGGCAAAAGGTAATTCATAAAGCTGCCCTGCAAAATGTTACCGCTCTCGTCATACTGAATCTCTTCGTATAGCGCAGGCCCGAGCCCCATCGTCAACCCGCCATGAATCTGTCCCTCGACGATCATCGGATTGATGATGTTTCCGCAATCATCCACCGCCACGAACCGGCGTATCTTGATCTCGCCCGTGCCTTTGTCGATATCAACGACGCAGATGTAACTACCGAACGGATACGTGAGATTCGGCGGATCGTAGTAATTGACGGCTTCGAGTCCGGCTTCCATTCCGGGCGGATGATTCGTGTAAGCGGCAAGTGAGATCTCCTGAATCGTCTTTGCGCGATCGGGCGATCCCTTGACGAAGAATTTGCCGGGCTCCCATTCGAGATCGTCCTCGTGCGCCTCGAGCAGGTACGCGGCGATCTTGCGCGCCTTGTCTCTGATCTTTCGGCAGGCAATCGCACACGCAGCGCCTGCAACCGGAGTGCTGCGACTCGCATACGTGCCGAGTCCGTAAGGCGCCGTGTCAGTATCGCCTTCTTCCACCGCAATGCCATCGACCGGAAACCCGAGCTCTTCCGCGATGATCTGCGCGTACGTGGTTTCGTGACCCTGGCCTTGAGATTTAGTGCCGAACCGCGCGATCACCTTTCCGGTCGGATGCACGCGAATCTCCGCACTGTCAAACATCTTGATTCCGAGAATGTCGAAATGCTTCGATGGGCCAGCCCCGACGATCTCAGTGAAACTGCTGATACCGATTCCCATCAGCTCGCCGCGCGCGCGTTTCTCCGCCTGCTCTTTGCGCAGTTCGTTGTAACCGATGCGGTCCATCGCCAACTGAAGCGCTTTGCCGTAGTCGCCACTGTCGTATTCCCAATCGAGCGCGGACTTATACGGAAACTGCTCGGGCTTGATGAAGTTCTTCATCCGAAACTCAGCCGCGTCCATCCCGATCTCGTGGGCCATCAGATCAGCCATGCGCTCGATCGTGTGCACGGCTTCCGTGACGCGGAACGAGCATCGGTACGCAATGCCACCCGGCGGTTTGTTCGTGTAAACACCGTCGACTTCGACGTGTGCTGCTTTCAGATCGTACGATCCGGTGCAGACATGAAATAGTCCGGCCGGAAACTTCGAAGGGTTCGCGGCCGCGTCTGTGTAACCATGATCCGCAAGCGTCTTGATTCGCAGCGCCGTTAACGTGCCGTCTTTCTTGCCTGCAAGCTCCGCGGTGATGTGATAGTCGCGCGCGAATGAATCGGCCTGCAGGTTCTCCATTCGATCTTCGATCCACTTCACCGGCTTACCGGTCAACACCGACGCCGCGACAGCAATGACATATCCCGGATAAACCGGGACCTTGCCGCCAAAACCGCCACCGATGTCAGGCGAGATGACTTGGATCTTCTCTTCCGAAAGACCAACGTGTCCGGCGACGAGCGCAAACACAGTGCGAATCGCATGCGGCGCCTGCGTCGTCATCCACACCGTTAACTTGCCTCTGACTTTATCGAAAGACGCGACGCAACCGCACGTCTCGATCGACGAAACGTGAATGCGCGGAATGTAGATGTCTTCTTTAACCGTAACGTCAGCTTCGCTGAACAATTGATCGGTAGCTTCGCGATTGCCCCATTCCCAGTGCCAGATGTGATTGTCTTTCTTGTCTTTTTTATCAGTGCGCAAAATGGGCGCATCAGGCAGGAGAGCTTTCTTCGGATCGACGACGACCGGCAGCGGCTCGTAATCGATTTCAACCGCCTCGACGCCATCGGCTGCTATATAACGATCAGTCGCGAGCACAGCGCAAACTTCCTGCGCCTGGTACATCACTTTATCGACCGGCAGGACCATCTGCGTGTCTGACATCAACGTTGGCATCCAGTGCAGGTTGTACTTTTCGAGATCCTTGCCGGTGATGACGGCGAGCACACCCGGAATCGCGGTGGCTTTCGAGATGTCGATGTTTTTGATCGTGGCGTGCGCGTACGGACTGCGCACGATGTCGAGATAAAGCATGCCGGGCAGGTTCACGTCGTCGACGTAATTACCGAGCCCGCGAAGGAAGCGCGGATCTTCTTTGCGTTTGACGGAGTGGCCCATGCCACCGATTTCAGGCGATGTTTTTGGCGCCATCTATGCACCTCCCTCGCGCATCTTTTGAGCAGCGTATTGATATGCCTTGACGATATTCACGTAGCCCGTGCAGCGACACAGGTTGCCCGAGATCGCGTGACGGATTTCATCGTCGCTCGGATTGTTGTTTGATTTCAGGAACGCGATTCCGGTCATCAACATGCCGGGTGTGCAGTAACCGCATTGCAGACCATGTTCCTGAAAGAAGCCGTCCTGTAGCGGATGCAGTTGGCCGTCTTGTTCGAGACCTTCGACAGTCGTGATCGAGCGTCCATCAGCCTGTACAGCGAAGACTGTGCACGACTTGACCGCGCGTCCATCCATGACGACTGTACACGCGCCGCAGTGACTCGTGTCACAACCGATGTGTGTGCCGGTGAGCCGCAGCGTTTCGCGTAAGTAATGGACCAGCAGTAAACGTGGCTCGATCTCACTGCTATGTTCCACGCCGTTGACCGTAACTTTGATCGGAACTTTCGCCATTGTTTAAGCTCCTCCCTTCGCGCGGCCCACGGCAGTTGTGAGCGCGCGTGCAGTTAGAACACGAACGAGATCGCGTTTGTAATCGGCTGAGCCGCGGATGTCGTCCATCGGCTGCGACTCGGAGGCGGCGAGCTCGGCTGCTTGTTGGATGGTGGCGTCGTCGAGTTGCTTACCGCTGAGAAATGCTTCAGCTTGTTTTGCTTTGATCGGAGTCATGCCGACATTCGTGAGCCCGATGCCGGCGGATTTACACGCGCCCGCATCGTCGAGTGTGATTTGCACGGCCACACCTGCGGTGGCGAAGTCGCCGACTTTCCTTTCGAGTTTCAGATACGCGCCTCCACTTCGCGGAGGTGGAAAAGGGATTCTGATTTCGGTGAGAATCTCCTCCGGCTCGAGGGCGGTCGTGAAGAGGCCTGGAAAGAAGTCTGCGATCGGGATCTCGCGTGGGCCTTTCGCACCGGTTGCGACGACCGTCGCGCCGAGCGCCAGCATCGTTGCCGGATGATCGTTCGCGGGATCGCCGTGCGCGAGATTGCCGCAGACCGTCGCCTGGCTGCGAACCAGTGGATCGGCGATCACTTTTGCGGTATCGCTGAGAATCGGGAACTTGGTTTTCACGACATCTGACGATTCGAGCTCGTGTTCGCGGGTCAGCGCGCCAATCCGGAGGTGACCGTCAGTTTCAGAAATATAATCAAGGTTCGGGATGCGATTGATGTCGACGATGTACTCGGGAGAAACTAGTCTCAACTTCATCATCGGTATGAGACTTTGACCGCCGGACAGCAATTTCGCATCTGGGCCAAGCTTTTGCAGCAGGGCGATGGCTTCGTCGAGCGTGGTTGGAGAGAAGTACTCAAAGCTCCGAGGTATCATAGGGCGTCACCTTTCCTACATCGGAATCGATTTTTCGTTCAAGCTGAGCGTGTCAACTGTGGGAAGGGCACGATCATACGAGGGCAATCGCGTTAACGTCAACATGGACCAAGTCTCTGCGGCCCTCCGCGTTTTAACGCAGAGCCCGCAGAGATACGCAGAGGACCGCAGAGAAAAACGTGTTATTGTCGGGGCGGAGGTGAAGAATGGCCTTTAAGATTGAGGAACGCTTCGAGGTGAAGGCGCCTGTTGAGCGCGTTTGGAGCTATTTGATCGATCCGAAGCGCGTGGTTCAGTGTCTGCCGGGTGCGGAGCTGCTCGAGCAGCAGGACGAGCGGACGTTCCTCGGCGCGATCAAAGTTAAGGTGGGGCCCCTCTCGATGTCGTATAAAGGCAACGCGAAGTTCACCGACATAAACGAGGAGACGCACCAGGTGCGAATGGTAGGCGACGCGCGCGAAGTGGGCGGTTCCGGCTCGACTAAAGTATCGATGTTGAGCACGGTCTCACCACTGGACGGCGGAGGTTGCGAGGTTTTAGTCAACGCCGATATCGACCTCGTTGGCAAAATCGTTCAATTCGGACGCGGGATGATCGAAGAAGTCTCGCGACAAATGTTCCGCCAGTTCTCGACATGTGTGAGACAGCAGTTGGAACTCGCAGACGAACCTCAGCAGTTGGATCAACCAGTAGATCAACCAGTTGCTCAACCAACTCCACCAGAACCGAAACCGGTCGCTGCCGCTCCACTCGCTTTTCGCGCACTCTGGGCCATCATCGCGCGTTTCTTCAAGCGCTTATTCGGCGGCGGCGAAACACGTACGCTCTTGATCGTTTGTCTGTTTGCGCTCGTTACTTCAGCGCAGGGCCAGAAGCCTACGCGCATCATGGCTGTAACGATCGACGATTTGCCGTACGTGAACCAGGGAGACGGCGCGTATCTCAAGCGCGCGGGCGCGGCGACTGCGAAGATCCTGAACACGCTGAAGAAGCATAACGCACCTGCCATCGGCTTTGTGAACGAAGGCGCGCTGGAAGTCGCGGATCAGCGTGATGGCCGCATCGCGCTGCTACGGCAGTGGGTGGATAAGGGCATGATGCTCGGTAACCACACCTACTCGCATCCTGATTTCAACCGTCTCACGGTCGAACAGTTTGAAGAGGAGATTACGAAAGGTGACGTGATTACGCGGCAGTTGATGCGTTCACGCCAGCCTTATCAACTCTACTTTCGACATCCGATGACGCACACCGGCGATACCCCTGAAAAGAAGGAAGCCATCGAGCGCTTTCTCGCGGCGCGTGGATACAAAGTCACGCCACACACGATTGAAAATTCTGATTTCATTTTTAATGTGCCCTACGCGCAGGCTCTGCAAAAGAACGACGAGGCGCTCGCGAAGCGTTTGCGTGATGAGTACCTGGCTTTGACAATCACGGCGACTGAGTTTGCAGAGAAAATCTCGCCCCAAATCTTTGGTCGTGAAATTCCTCAGATCTTGCTGATTCACGTCAACGACATCAACGCTGATTGTCTCGATGAGATGTTGAAGCAGTTTGAAGCGCGGGACTATAAATTCGTGACACTCGACGCCGTGATGGCCGATCCTGCTTATCAAACTAAAGACACCTACATCAGTAAGTACGGCCCGACCTGGTTCTTTCGCTGGAGTAAAAGCAAAGGCATGGACCTGGATTTTAAAGGTGATCCCGATCCGCCGAAGTGGGTGATGGATCTATACAATCAGAGCCGATCGATGTGAAGTAATCCTCTGCGGCCCTCTGCGTATCTCTGCGGCCCTCTGCGTTAATGTGCTATTTCAACGCAGAGAACGCAGAGATACGCAGAGGGCCGCAGAGAAGCGTCACCAACCCGTCGCGAATAGAGAGCGCGCAGCCTTCACGCCGCAATGCTGATACTTGTTATAGGCATCGGCCGCACGCAGGCGAATCTGTTCATCACCTTCTTTTTTCATCCAGCCGTCAATTGCTGCAGATAAGACGTATGCCTCCGGCGCCATGAGATTGGTGGTCCAAAGCAGTGGCGTCGACCCGCTTGCCTTTAGAGCTGGAGAAAAGTATTGCTTACTGGCGCACGCGAGAATGATCGCACGACGTTGCCGGTCGTCGCGCGACTTCGGATCGGCATGGAGCTGAAAGTCCATCAATCCATTGTGACCAACATACGCGACGAGGTTTGCACTGCCGCCTGAATGAAACTCCAACGCGCCGGCCTTCAACTTCTCGCCCGGCTTTCCTGCGGCTGCTTCCAAAAAATCCCATATCGTTTGTGAGATCTCTTTGCCACGATAAGCGTCTGCTATCAGCAACGATGAAGAAAGCCGGTGCTTGAAAATGCAGCGCTCCAGAATGCTCTTGCTGGGATTGGGTGTGACTGAGATCAGCTCCCAATCTTTGTTGTTCGAGAAGAAGGTCCTGACACCGAAAGCCGCGCCCCAGTAAAGGTTGGTCTTCGCGTTGTCCCCATTTCCTAAACTAGCCGAAACAGGCACGATGCCCTGATTGACATTATCAGCGAGTGCGACGAATACGTGAATCACTGGCACCGAATTAACTGCTGCTTTTTCAGCCTGGACCTTTGCAGCGTTAGTTGCGGCTGGAGTCGTGGCGGGATTAGCCGAAGTGCAAGCTGATAAGGCAGCACCGAGTACGCTGAAGTACAGAATCCAAAGCACACTGCGCCGCAGTTTTGCGCTCATGAAGCTCTTAGACATCTAATCTCGAAGAATGTTCCACACGCATTAAATCTTTGTGTAACTTTTGCGAGGACCGACGTGTTTTATGACCCATCATGACAGGCAATCGTATTTACCTTCGCCCGCTCGCTGCGCTGCTGATTAGTTTCTTATTTTTCTCCGTAACAATCGCGCACACGTCCAACGGCGTTGAGAAGGGGACCTTAATATTGACTGGCGGCGATCTGGAGACCGGCCTGAAAGAATTCGTCACCCTCGCGGGCGGACCTGACGCCAATATCGTTTACATTCCGACCGCAGCATCAAGCCTGATAATGCCTTCCGGTCTCATTTGGACGCTTAACAAAGATCAACTACCAGCTAATACTCCTGAGTTTAAGGCTGAGTTGTGCAAGCTGTTTGGGATCAAGAGCATCACGATTCTGCACACAACGAATCGAAAAATCGCCAACTCGGAGGACTTCGTCAAGCCACTGCGTAGCGCACACGGCGTCTGGATAAGTGGCGGAAACGCGGGGCGCTTATCGCAAGCTTATCTCGACACACTAACGCAGCGAGAGCTTGAAGCGGTGCTCAGGCGGGGCGGAGTTATCGGCGGCAACTCGGCAGGAGCGATCATCCAGGGTTCATACACGATCAGGGGCAATCCGAATAAGCCCGTCTTAATGGCCAAGGGCAGCGAGCGCGGGTTCGCGTTTCTAACGAACGTCGCTGTCAATCCGCATCTGTCGGAGGCGATGCGCCAGAATGAGCTGGTAACGATCCTCGACACTCATCCGCAGCTACTCGGCATCGGTATCGACGAGAAAGCAGCAATTGTCGTCACTGGCGATCGTTTTCAAGTGATCGGTAACGGCCGCGTTGCGATTTACGACAACACGAAACACGATAACAATTGGTATTACTGGCTTGATACTGGAGAAACTTTTGATTTGCGTACGAGGTCTAAACTGCTAACCACCCGGACTGGATCTCAATAGGCCGATCGCTTATCGCTTCGTTGACTGCATATTTTGCGAGCAGTCGTGTTGAATCAAGGACCGGAAGCGGTGAGTTGCTTTCGGTGACGATTAAGGGGATCTCGGTGCAGCCGAGGATCACGCATTCGGCGCCTCTTGCTTTGAGATCTTCGATCGCATTTACGAAACCCTGAGTGGTCTCGGCATTGAAGATTGCCTGGCAGAGCTCGTCGAAGATCGCCGCATTTAGTTGTTCTCTCACCGGCTCATCCGGAACGATGCGCTCGAGTCCACGCTGCTCGAGTGCGCGGGCGTAGACGGGACCGGTCATGGTCCACTTCGTGCCGAGTAGTCCGACGCGCTTCCATCCCTGCGCTGCGATCTCGCGACAAACTACTTCAGCAATGTGCAGCCCCGGTATCGGCAGGTCTGAAGCGATCTGTTCGAGCACGATGTGGGCCGTGTTATCCGGACAGACATAAAAGTCAGCACCGGCATCAGCGACCATCTCGACGCCCTGAGATAAATACTTCGCGACGTCCTCGTGATTGTCATTTTCCCAACCCGGCATACTCAAGGCCATCGGCACCGAGCTCATCACGATGGGCGGGTGCATGTGTGGACCGAGTTGTAACCCACCTTCTCTGCACGCAGTCAGGTAACAAAGAGCAGCGCCCTCAGCACTATGGGCAACAATGCCAATTGTCTTCATGGTTACTACTATACAATTCCGATCTTGTAGAGGGTAGTTCTGAACTTATCCATCTTTTGACCGTCGCCGTTATATAACGAGCCGATGGCCCACACCATGTAGCAGTCTTTGGGCGCCCCGTACTTCGCGTGAGTCTCGCCGGGAGCTTTCATGCGCCGTGCCTGAATCAACCGGCAAGGCAGATCGACCGTGACTTGCTGCCGCTCCGTCAAACGTTTCTTGTCGAGTACGTAAATCTTCGTCGCATGCGAAACGAATAGCGCGTCTTGAGTCACAGCTAAACTGACAGCACGCCGGCGGTTGTAATGCAAATTCGGAGGAACGAAAGTATTTGAGTCCACCGCCATGTGAGTGATCGTAGATGGAAGCGTTACGGTCTGCTTTTCGCTCAGATTAGTGGAACTGATACGCGAGATCATCAACCCGTGCGTGTCGGGCTTCGAATGCGCGGAGAAGATTACGGGATCTACCGGATCAAGCAGCACCGCTTCTTCTCTGCCGGCGCCTTTGAGCTCTACTTCCATAATACTTTTTCTCTTCAAATCGATCAGAATGAGCCCGCCCTCAACACACAACGCGACTACTATGCCCATACTCACGTCCATCGGAGAGGTGGTAGACGGTGAAACCCACGCCGGTGCTCCTGGCACTCGCGGCGGTGTAAATCCCTTCTGAAGGTCCAACACCATATCTTTCTCGGTGTTGAAGTTAGTGTCAAGAGACCGTTCGGCATAAGAGTAGCTGTATTTAAAAGGACCACTCCCTTGTTTCATACCCAGCATGCAGAATTTGAGATCGTTGTGTGAGCCCTTCAGGTTGGTGATTACGTCGTGCTGGCTCAGTCTGTCTCCCTTGATGAATTTCAATGAGTGATCATAAACCATCATATCCGTGTTTCTGAGGATAGCGATCACTTTATCTTTTAAGACGGCCAAGCTGTTAGGGACAGCGAAAACCCCACCACCCGGGGTATCGCGTGCGAAGCCGTTGCTCGCAATAGGTACAAGCGAGTTAGCGTCGACTTTCACGATTGCCAGACTTGACGTACCTCCGACTGGAAGATAGATGTTTGCTCCCTCTTTATCGGAAACGCCGTCGCCCAGGCAAACGAATTCCAAATCCCGTTGACGTTTATAACGGACCGCGCACTCGTAAGTGTCGTAATCAACTCCTTCTTTGTAGGTAAATGCTTCGGCGCTTAAACCCGTCGACGCATCGGGGTTGATGCGAACCCGTTTTTTCTGGGCCACACTGCCCGACGAGACTTCAAAGCCGTTGGGCTGTCCGAAATCAACATCAAAGCGTAATTCACCAGCGCCGTGCGCATAGATAGAGAACGGCGGCGTGTTGTACCTGGCCAGTATGAACCCCCAGGGATATACGTTCTCATGTTGAGCCCTACGCAACCACAGATCGTAAGGAGAGAAATTGCGAACGTCTAATCTTATGCCGTTGATCAGCTTCATGGGGTGAAACGTGATAGGACCAGTAGAGGAGTGTTGCTCTCGCGTGCCTGGTACCTCCGCGACGGAGGCTCCGCCTGGCGCATCGACTGCGAGCCGCTTGAAGACAGTAGTTGCATTTGACAGGTCTGCGCCGTGAAGAGTCACTTCAAGAATGTAGTCGAGATTGACTCCGGGCTCGCGTTGCACCAGAAAGCGGAGCGTGACCTCTCCCGGATCACTATCGTTGTACCGGATCTCAAACGTCTTTGTTGCTCCTTGCGGTAAGTTACCTGGACGTGGAGTGATCTCAGCCGGTGATGTTGAGCTGAAATCCACCAGCCCTACATTGCGGCCAACGTCGTCCATCGGCACGAAGTCTATGTTCACTTCATTTGCGATCTCAAACTGTCGCTTCTTGTTGAGGTAGGGAAGAAGTGGCTTGGCCGGTAAATCCGTGACGTAGTCGTGTGAGAAAAGATGTTCGGAGCTGACCGTGAGCGTGTAGGTGTCGCCGTTCGGTTCGATCAACCAAAGGCGCTGCGAGTCTCCTCCTCGAAAGGCGACAACTCCGACTTTAACGTCGAGACCGTGGCCGCACCGCGCCCACCGATCATTCTGCGGGTTATAGACCAGATCCTGAGGTATTCGGCTCGGGTCTTTGGGTGGGCTTAGCGTTTGATAACGCAGGACATTCTGCAGACCGAACGCATCGAGTGTAGCGAGTGGAGGGACCGAGCGTGGACTCAGCACCGCGAGCACACGGCCGACCTGGACCAGCAGACCCTGCATGATCATTGACGTCGATTTTTGAGCAGGGTTTTCGAGAGCGCTGGCGGCTTTGTAAAACTGGTCCAGCTTGCCGTCCTTCAGGCTGAAACTGAGCATGTGACCGAAGTCACGATTCAAGGCATAAAGCGTGTCGTCAAAGATCAGCAGCCTGTAACCGGGGAGAGATTCAAGCAGAGGCTCGCTGCGAAATTCCGACTTCTTCGTGGCGCTGTCGAACCTCACCGAGAACGCACGACGAACAGTGCCGCCCGGTAACGAACCCTCGACGACTACATAGGCGCGCCCTTTCCACACAGCCAAATCGACAATCTTTCCGTTAGGGACCATCAGCGGCCGAAGATCCGCTGGAAGATCGAGTGGTGGTATGTCGTTGGGTTTGCCATCTGAGTTGTAAAGCGCTACTTGCAGATCGTCCTGAATCGTTTGCCGTAGCACGACAAATCCATTGTCCAGTGCCGTGAGTGCGAGCCACGCTTTTGGTTTGTCGGTTTTACTCGTGTTCGTGAAGTGCACCTGGTCGATATTGTCGTAGTTAGTGGGCGTGAAATCATCGTTGTTAACGTTCGCGATCCAAAGTCCATCAGTAGTGAGCAACGCCATCTTCGGAGCAGCAACAGCAAGCCCGATTGGCTGGCCGGTGAAGTCGGATTTTTGCATCTTCCGCCAAGGGATCACTTTGAATTTAGTGGATGCTCCGGGCTTGAAATCCTTGTTAAGCTCGATATACAAATCGACCGAGGTTTGCAGCGGCGCTTTGTCAGATTCCGGCTTTCCGGCATTAATACGCATCACTCCCATTCCCTGACGAAAGCCGCTCAAGGTCATATCGGTTAAAGGGATCGTGCGGCTTGCGCCACCGGCTTCCACCTTGACTTTGTCAACACCCCACGCCGCCCAATCGATCTCGACCAGTCCAAACGGCAACACGCGCGCCGGGCGCGCATCCACGTAGGAGTACTTCTCCTTCGTGTAGACGTCGAGTGAAAGCATCCTGACGACTTGCACGTTGGGTTTGCCGTCGCCGCGTTTTACTTCTGCTTGCAGGATGTAAGTCATGGCGCTGACGGCCTTGATTTGAAACGAGCCGCCCGACAATTTGTAGTCCGAAGTGGTGCTGTTACTCAGTGTCCATTCGGAGTTACCACCCGGCAATGGACCACGTAAGGTCGCGCTCACACCATCCTTGATGTGCCAGAAGATTTCTACGTCGTCCATGGGCGGGATCATGGTTGGATTTTTCGCGTTCGTGGTGAGGGTTACGTCCGGAGTCCAGTCGATCGTCTCGGCAGATTTCAACTCGAGGTTGCCGTCTATGCGGTCGTCGACGTCGTATTGGTAGCCATATGGAAGATCGACGGTGGCGCGGCTGGCGTCGCGATTGAGCGGAATGCGAATGGTGAAGTCGGTGTCGAATTTTGTTGGGGCGCTCTCTTTGCCGGCTTCGTCTCTGTCGTTGACGAGCATGATAAAGACGATGTTGTCGGTGCTCTCGCGCATGGCCCAGACGGTCCAGCCCTGTGGTCCGGTCACGATATCTTTCAGCGTCTTTATTCCAGCCAGTACCGTGTTCGTCGCAGCTTCTCGGGCGGCGTCTTTGATTCGTTTATCGACGAGATAGGCCAGGGGACGAAGCTCGATCGTCAGGCCCTTCTCCAGCGCCGCGCCGCTGATGTTTTGCACCTTGATTGTTAACTGGTCTGTCGTGTAACTCTCGACACTGAACTTGAGCAGTGCTGGCATTTGTCTTCTCCTGTTTTATCCACAGATTGCGCAGATTCCAAGTCTGCGTAATCTGTGGATACTGGCTCACATCTTGTAATCGAGTTGGCACACGAAGACGGGGCCCTGGCGCAGTGGCTCGATCGGATGTTCCGAACCCTTGAGCTTCAAGGGCTGATCACCCGGCATCAACATCTTTACCAGCAAGACCTGGATTTTTTGCGCTCTGTCCGTGTTGAGCCTGATCAGGCTAGTCTGCGGCCGGACGCCGGATGAGGTCTCGATGCCGGGCCGGAGCGCGTAGTTGATGTTCACAGGAATCACACCTTGAGTTGCGATCTTGCCTTCGAACTCGAATGTGAAATCCTGGTAGTCTTGATTGATCACGATGAAAGCGGTAGTCAGAACGTAATTAACTGTTTGCAGACTCGTCTTCACTCGGAATTGATCCGAAGCGTTGACGATTACAAACTTGAACTCCTCGTCAAAGCGCGCCGGTTTCGAAACCTCGATCAAACTATTCGTCGAATGCTCTTTTCGACTGCCGAACACCTCATCATTACCGAACCAGCCCTGGTTGATTGACAGGCGTCTCACGCAAGAGCTCGCGGTCGAGAGGTCAGGGCCTGAGAGCGTGAGCTCCAGCATATAATCGACCTCAGGGCGCGATCTCATGCCGCGCGCCATGAGTATTCGTAATGTGACCGGAGATGGATCCTGCTCGTTGTAATTGATGTCGATAACGGATTCGCCTGACTGGAGGTTCGATATCGGTCCGCACTCCACGGGGTCTGTTGTACTAACTGCCTCGATACCCAGCTTGCGATAATTATCGCTAATCACTGTCAACAACTTTGCGGCAGGATATTTAAACGAGAATCTTCGCTTCTTATTGAGGTAGGGTAATAGTGGCTTGGTGGGAAACTCGGTCACGTAGTCGTGCGCGAAGAGTGTTTTGGTGCTGACTGCAAGCGTGTGCGTGTCGCCGTTAGGTTGAATGACCCACAAGCGCGGTGAGCCGATCGCACGGTAGGCGCCCACCGCCTGTGGCTTGACGTCAAGATCGTGACCGCACCGTCCCCAATAGTTCTTTTGCGGATTGTAGAAAAGGTCCTGCGGAATTCGATCCGGCCCAGGCTCTTCAGTGGTCTGTGCTTTCTTCTCATAACCGAGGACGTTATGCAGACCGAACGGCTCCAACTCCTTAAGTGACGGGACCTCGTTCGGATTCAACACCACCAATACGTGTCCGGCCGGCACGATGAGTCCGCTCCTGATCATCGACCGGGCCGGCCCTGTTCCCTCCTCACCTCGCGTAACAGCGCTGGCTGCTCGCATTGGTGGTCCAAGCCGCCCCGCTGTCGTGAGCTCGAAGCGAAACATGTCGCCGGTCTGGCGATTCAACGCGTAAAGCGCATCATCGAAAGTCAGCAATCGATATCCAACCAGAGCTGCAAGCGGTGGCTCAGGTCGATATTCTGCCTTCTTCGCAACACTATCGAATCCAACTGAGTAAGCCCGGCGAACTATCCCACCGCGCAAGGGAGTTTCCACTGCTACGTAGGCGCGTTTGCCAAATCCGACCATATCAAAAACAGCTCCGGGAGGATGCGCGATCAGACGCAGATCGGCATGAAGGGTCAGCGGCGGAATTGGATCGGGTTTTCCATCAGGAGTGAAAGGCGCGACTTCAAGATCAGGACTCCCGCCAACTCGTCGCAGGCAGAGAAATCTATTGTCCGCGGCTGCAATCGCGTACCACTGCGTGGCGGGTGTTCCCTTCATAGCGAAGGGCAGTTTCTCCAGCTTAGGCGAAGGATCGTCGACATGAACACGGGCGATATGTAAACCTTCGGTCGTTAGCAATCCCAGGTAAGGAGCGAGCACCGCCATTCCCAACACTTCCCCCGTGAAGTCGGGTTTGAGCATCTTTTCCCAGGTGCTCACCGAGATGCTGGTGCTCTCCTTTTTCAAAGGTGGCGCGAGCAGGATAACGGCTTCTTCGGCAGTCTTACTCGCACTGACGCGCATCACGCCGGCGCCTTCGTAAAAGCGACCCAATGTCTGCTGGGTGAGCGGGATGACTCGCGTTGTATGACCCCCGACGACGATCGTTACGTCTTTAACGCCCCACGCGGCCCAATCGATTTGGACCAGACCGTGAGGCAGGACCACGTCCGGGCGTGTAGCCACATAGCTGTATTTGTGATTGGTCGTATCGAACGACAGCATCCTTACTACCTCTACGCTTTCCTTTGCGCCCGGCTTCTTCACTTGCGCTTGCAACACGAAAGTCGTTGGACCAACTACGCGAACTTCAATCCAGCCGTCGCCAAGTTTGTAAATCTCGTCAGGGCGCGTCCCTATTGGTAATTCGTTGTTGCCACCGGCCAGTGGTCCGCGGAGTGTCGCACTCACTCCATCCTTGATGTGCCAGATAACCTTCACGAGTTCGCCGGGTTTCACGGCCGTTGGAGTTTTGTGGTCTGTGGTTAGCGTGACGTCGGGGGGATCCGTTTTGATCTCGCCGGATTTCAGCGCGAGCTTGCCGTCTTCGCGATCGAGCTCACCAACGCCGTGCAGATAGCTGTACAGCATCTCGGTGTTGTCGCGGCTCGCTTGCGGGTTGAGCGGAATGCGAATCGTGAACTCAGCATTTGCAGCCAATGTGACTGGCGTCGCCATGAACTCGCCGGAGTCCTGGTCCACGTCATTGATTATGACGATGACGAGGCTCGAATCTGATGTCTCGCGCCTGGCCCACACAGACCAGCCTGCGGGACACGACACAATGCCATCGAGACGCATCGATCCGATGGGCTTCTGGCTCGTTGGCGCTTTCCTGGCGGCTTCAGTGATCGGGGCGCTGACGAGATAGGCCGGCGGATAAAGCTCGATCACGAGCGTCTTATCCAACAGCGCGCCGCTGGTGTTCTTGACCTTGATTTCCAGGTGGTCGGTGGTAAAACTCTGAAGAGTTAATCCAAGTGGCTGTGGCATCATGTTTCCTTCTTCTTCTCTGCGCTGCCTCTGCGCTCTCTGCGGTTTACAAGTTTCTTTTACCGCCGAGACGCAGAGAGCGCAGAGGCAGCGCAGAGAGGAACTTATTCGTCGTTCAACAGCAACAATCGTCCTTCAGTTGCAACTACCGGCTGCTCGCTGAAATATTTTGGATCGAGTGCGGCGACTGCCGCGGCGGTTTGGTTTGTCAGCGGTCCGGTGAAGTTCCATTTTCCCTTGCTGCCTGTGGGTGTGGGCAAAGCTATCTTGTCGGCTTGCAGCAAGACCGGTCCAACTCGGAACGACGCTTCCATACGCGCCGCAGTCCTGTCCAACTCTGCCTGCGCGAGAGTGATCGTCTTGGATGGAACCAGACCACACGCAGCCTGCACGGAACCCCATGGATCCATCAATAACATCAGTCGCTCCGGCGCTTTGAAACCAGCGCGCACGCAATGTGTCGCCTGATCGACAATATATTGCGACGCCGGGTAATCCTTAGGCAGTTGCGTCGCGACCAAACGTTCGTAAGCCCCGTGGAAAAAGCCAACCAGCCCGTCTTCAACACTGTGCGCATCGCCGAGCTTGACGCGGACTTGCAGCGCATTCAACTTCTCGTCTCCAGTGCCTTCGCGCGGCGTTGACAGTTTAGGTTGTGGATCGGTCCACGCCTTGCCGAATAGCTCCAAACCGATCGTGGCGTTCACGAGCGCGAGCGGCCGGCCAACAAGCACCGTATCGCGACGCGCGGTAGCAGGCCGGATGCGTTCGAGCGCGATATCGATAAAGTTCAGCAACTCCACCAGTCTCGGCGCCGGCTTCGGAGTCGTATCGATAAACGACTCAGCAAACGTCTTCAGTTCCTGATCGGGAATTTGATTGATCGGCACGCCGCCCGCACTCGCTTCCCAGTCGATACGCAGCCCGCGCTGATCTTTGATAATGACGAGATGGCCCAGCAGTTCGCCGTTCCGGTCGCAGAGTACAAGAGCGCGATCGAGCTGGTTATAGAAGATCCAACCAGAGATCGGAGCGAGCGCTGATTCAGTTGAATTTCCCGCACCGGTGAAGCGGAAGTTGAGACGGGCCGGCTGCAGAATGCGCGGCGGCATCGCGACCACGGCTTTGTCGTCGTGCCAGCGCATGCGCGGATGAAAGACCTGTCCGGAAGATTGACTACCTGCCGATGTCCTGCCGAGTAAGTCTGCCGATTGACCGAAATCATCGATGAGCCACAATTCATCGATCCGCAGCGCGCCCGCACGAATCATCGTGAACGGAAGCTTACTCGTTCCCGGAGCAGGAGGCGCCAACCGCTCGCCGATCAATCCACCTTTTGGCACATCGAGTTGTTCTCTGACTTTCGTCTCGAGCGCTTTCGCTTTGTCGTTGGTAATCCACGGGCGCGTTGGATCGGGACTGATCTGTGGAAGCGAAACGTCGCGGTGCAGCAACGACTGGTGGAAACCAGTCAGCGCCTGGCCCATCAAACCCGCATCTCCGAGATCGCAGAGAGTCTTGTCCCAAACGACTTCGTATCGTGAGAGAACCTCTCTTACCGCCAATGGAAAGTTAGTCGCATCTTTACGCTCGCCACCATCGCGAAGCAATTCGCGCAGGGTGTCGATCGGTTCTTTGAAGATCCGATTGTCAATCGGGCTGAGCAGACTGCGACCTCGAACCGTGTAACCTGTTGCGGGAATCGATTTCTTATCGAGCGGAACGAAATCAGCATCGCTAAAACTCCAAACCGGCCCAAACGGTTGCTCGGCTGTAGGAGGCTGTGTGGTCGGAAACCACGTGATCTGCCAATCGATGAAAAGCGGCGACCACGGCTGTTGCACCCACAGGTCCACGAGACGGTGCGCGCGAATATCGAAGGCGCCTGGTTTACCGAAGTTGATATGATCGGACGGAGCCGAATCGGAATCGCCATCCCACGTCACATCGTTGACGAGTTGTGTGGTCCACTGTTGCCACTTCTCGGCGTCGGCAAAGCCTTCGTGGTCTTTTAAAGTTCTCTTCGTGAGATCGGCGATCGCCTGTTCGACGATCGATGCTTCGTTGAGCATCGCGGTTAGAACGTCTGGAGCAACCGGCAAGTGTTGCTGCGCTGCGGATGCAATCTCAGCGACACCGGCGGGCGTGTTGACGATCGTTTCGGGCAATCCCTTCACTGCTACTCTGCCGGCGGTGCTGATTTGTTCCGGCAAACGACAGGGAAGCTGGCGCGGAAACTGGTGCTTCGTCGGACAGCCGCAATTTTTGACGACGACGACCGGATCGGCCGGCGCCCAGAAGCGTGGGGCCGAATCGTACTTGAGTACGAGTTTGTCGCCCAGTTGCTGCTTCAACTCCGCTTCGAGCGTTGGGATGCGACTGAGTCGTTCGATGAGTTTGTCGCGCAGAGGCTTAAGCTGTTCGGCTAACTTGTCGCAGTCGCCTTGTTCCGGCTCGAGCGTGCGCACCATGCCCTGGTGAGTTTTGTTGCACAGCTTCCACCAGCGCGCGTATAACTCCTGTTGCAACGCAGCCACTTCACGACTGATTCCGTCTGCTTCAGCCTGCGCCTGATTCAGCTCGTTGAGCTTCGTGAGCTGCTCGCGCGTCGGACGGATTTCAGTTTGCTCGATCGTTTTGTTGGCGTAGCTCGGAAACACACCTGACTGGTCTGCCTCTGGACGTATGTACCAGATCCTGCCGGCGTCACGAGTCGCAAACCAGTTTTGATGGACCGTCATATCGAGCGGCGATACGTTCCAACTTCGCACCAGAGTTTCAGCCTGGCGGTAGACGACTGCTTCCAGAGCTTTCCACAGATTCGGCTGCTCTTTCGCGAAACTCTTTGGCTGTTGTTGTCCGCTGTATTCGCTCGACACCAGCGACACGAGCGCGTCTTCGGCACTGTTACCGACGCCGACTTTGAAAGAAGGTGTTGCCTTTGATAACGAGCCGGCGACGCGCGGCGAACCCGGGTAACCGAGTAGCTGTCCTTTATATGTGCGCTCACTCCAGTAGTTGATATGGGCCACCATGCCGTGAAACACCGAGCGGCGTTTCAGCAGCTCGACTGGTCCGGTCGCAGAGATGAACCAGCCGGGAGGATCGATCAGCCAGCCAACTAATTCGCCCTTCGTGTTCCTTTGCTCAATGACTTTTGCAGCAGGCGATACCAGCGGCTCCTTGTTTGGATCGCGATACCAGCCTATGACGGAGTAAGTGAGTGTCGTGTTTTCAGAGATCTTTGGATCGCGCAGATCGGCAAGGCTATCGTGCATCGAAAAGACGTTGCGGTTCTCGGCGATGAAGGCGGTAAATGTCGGCGAGCCGGTTGACGCGTTGCCGACGGCGGTTAACGTCGTTCGCTCTCCTGAAGAGTTCGCGGCGGCAAACTGCTCGAAAGGAACTACTTTGCCGACGCGCTTCGCTACGTATTTATCTTTACCTTCAAACAGAAGATTGCCGTTTTCAGTTTCATTGACGACGAGGCTGCTATCGACAAACCACGCCTTCGTTTTCAGCTCTGCGCCACGACGTGAAAAGCGCACGATGAGCCAGTGATCGGGAAGGGCAGGGAAGTCGAGTAGGCCGGGCGTGTAAGCGTGTCGTAAACCGGCGGGAAGCACCCAGTGGAGGTAGACGCCGCGATCGTTGTCCTGCGGCAGGACAGCTTCATCTTTTAGGACCAGTTGTTCTGTCTCATGACCGTTGTATTCACGCGTAGCTCCGTAAAATGGACTTGGCCCAGGCGCCATCAGCGAAGTAGTCAGCCGGTGGTAGTTATACATCTGCGGCGACCAGCGACCATCGTTAGCGGCATACTTATCTCTACCCTCAGGCACGTCTTTGAACGTAATCACGCCGCGCTTGGCGATGACCATATCATCGATCACCAGCGCCTGGACTTTGATGGGAACAAGTAGATGTTTTGCGTCCATGTCTTTTGTGCTCTTTGTGCCTTAACTGGCTTGCCCGAAAAATCTGATTTCTCTGTGCAACCTCTGCGTTCCCTGTGTCTCTGTGGTTGTTTTTCCTAAGCAATCTTCAACCACAGAGGCACAGAGAACGCAGAGGTTGCACAGAGAAGAGCATGTGTGACAACTTTTTTGGCAAAGCCGCCTCAACTCTTCTCGCCCCAGGTGATGGTTTGCTCTTCTGGTTTGCGGATCATCTCGGTTGCAAGGGCTGCGGAACCGGTGCTGGTCAGTTCGGTTCGAAGTTTGGCGATGTCGATTACACCGTCAGGAGATCCGTTGCGGAGTAGATCTTTTTTGACATCCACCGTCTTGCCCGACTTCGAAGAAAGCTTACCGTTGCTCCCAACGCCAAACGTGATGCCTTCGCGGGGCTCACGGAATGTCACTTCCTGAATCGTGCCGCGGACCAGACAGAACAAAACGCCTTCCGCAATCTGATCGAAACGAAGAATCTTCGGAATGTTCGGATCGTCCGGCGCATTCGTCTTCGCTATAACTTCAACACCGGGCCAACCAGCAACGAGGCGAGAACGCAATAGAAATCCCGACTTCGGAGTCTTCATGTAACTCTCCGAAGGATCCCATTCAGGATTCTTTCCCTGTAGTCGCAGCCGGTATTGATAGACAATCTTCGACAAGCTCGACTGCAAGTCCGATCGCAACGCCGAACGTTTGTTCCCCACGTTTCGCACGGCAATGCTGAACGCTCCATCGACCAGCGCATCCACCCAGTTATCATCCAGATGAAAGAAGCGCAGCGATTCGGACGGCAGTAGCGACTGGTGCGGCACGAGGTAATGAAACGGCGCCGGATACAACATCGCGAGCCGCGCGATCCATTCGATCAAGTCGTTCGCAATCGTGATCTGCTCGTTCGGCCTCTCATCTGTGATCGGAGCCGAGAAAGAGCTGCGATGGTTCTTGACGAACTCGTCGATCTCCGCGGCAAACTCGTCTGCATTCTGCTTTCGCTCCATGAAAAGACGCAGACCTTTGACGAATGCGGGCGACGACAGCGCGAGCAGCCGTCCGAGCTCCCACGCGCAGGCGTAAGAGACATCCATGACTCCGTTGCTGGTGTCGAAGATCATTGCCGCATCGGCGCGTTCGAAAGTCGTGTTGGCAAGTGGATCTCTGCGAAGCGGCGTTAATGGTCCGCGATACCACGCGAACGTCGACGTGCTATTCAACGGTTTGTAATCCAACGGAACGTACGCGCGCTTGAGTGCGCGATCGACGTAGTCGCTGCCACTGGTGGCTGGCAAGGTGACGCCAAACAGACTCGAGCTCTTCTTCAGTTGCTGCATCAGCCCGCCGAATGTGTCGTGTCCAGTCGGGTTGTTCACGAAGCTCCAACTCGAAAGAACGATGAGTCGCAAACGCGACCCGGCCGCCGCCGTCGTTGAATCGAATAGCTCGTTCCAACCTTCGAGCGAGATCAAATAAACGGTGTTCGCGCCGAGCGGTGGAAAGCGATTGGCGACGAGGACTGAGAATTCACCGTCCGCAACCATCTCGAGCGGAATCTTGTCGGCAGTGTCGACGTGGCGGATGTGAGCAAGCAACGGCAGCTCTTTTCGACTCGGACAGATCTTGCGAAACAGATCCAGATCCAGATCGAGCAGACGGACAGGCGTGTTTAAGTCTTCATTCCGGGTGAACCGTGGCAGCAGGACCGATCCGAATTCATCGAGTTGAAACCAGTCTGTTAGTTGTGAGTCGTCGCCGCGAAAGTCTTCGGGTCGGTGTGGCTTAAGATCGGCGACCGTCCCGGTTTTAGCGACGACCTTGCCAGCGGTGATGTCCTGCTCCGAGAGCACGAGCAACGCCAGCCACGGCTCCCCTTTCTTGTCGGACCACAATGTTCTTTCCCACGGCAGATTGCGACTGCCGAGCACGAGATGCGGCAAAACGTTTGTGTAATCAGCGACGCCACCGCCCGGCGGGAAACATGCCTGAATCTCGTCAGCATCAATCGAGTAACGCGGAGCAAGGACCTCGAAGGTCTGGTCGCGATAATAATGACGCGGCTCCTCGCCCTCGAGGCTCACGGTCTGTTGCAGCACCAACCGGTACCGCGCGGCAGACAGTGGAGCTTCGTAGTTG
>Ga0105238_10000675_pt1 | contig 35849 bp, 46 predicted proteins | sample KBSC34metaG_FD_81526 | JGI IMG/M metagenome (GOLD analysis project Ga0105238, IMG submission 81526) | Corn rhizosphere microbial communities from Kellogg Biological Station, Michigan, USA - KBS C3-4 metaG | ecosystem: Host-associated > Plants > Roots > Rhizosphere > Soil | place: Michigan, USA...
CGAGGATTCATAACGAAGGGTTGCGGGGCCGGGCGTTTGGTAAATACGGTTTCACTATGCCGAAGCGTCAATATATCGGACAGACTAAGAAGCTTACAGATATGCAATTGAAAAAAGTAAAATCATACTCCCGTAAAATATGGCATACTTAGTCGACGCAATGCGTGACATATTAACCCAGTTACGGAGCAGAAACGTAATAAGTGGAGATCTTCAAAGCGTTGAACCTTACGTCCGTGTATGGAAAAATCAATTAGACCTACTCGAAGCTGGTTTAATGCAGGCCTTTCCGCTGCCCGCCTTCTTTCTTGAAGTTGAGAGCTCTTTATTATACACAAACATAGGGCAAAATACGCATTCGACTAAACCAAAGTTTCGTATTCATATCGCTCATGAATTTTATGATTCTGCTGATGGAACAATGGAGCAAGACCTTAAAGTTTTCGAAATAAGGACATCTGTAATTCAAACAATTCAAAGCTTTGTCCCATCCTGTTGCGGTCCTCTTGATTTAGTCGATGAAGAACTTGACTACAAGTATACAAACATCTACCATCTTGTACTCGGTTTTTCGGCAGAACTTATTGAACAGGCTGGCGCAAACTATGATCCAAATGCGCCTAAGTATCAGTTTACAACCGAGCCAGTTGATGCCCAATATGAAGTGAATAAAAATATCGGAGGATCATCGATTAAACGAACTTTTAATATCCCTAAAAATAAATAAAGATGGCAAGGACAGTCGCAGAAATAAATAGTTACATAGTCGATAGATGGGTAGAAAATGCGGCTTCAATTGGCGTTACTGTAAACCCAGACCTTTGGAGTAAAAGAAATTTGCTCCGGTTGTTTATTTACTCTGTTGCGATAGGTATTTCGCTGCTGGAACAGCTAATGGATGAACATGAAGCAAGAATTGAACAAACATCCGACAGATCTGCGGCTGCTTCCAGCTTATGGCTACAGCAGAAGATGTTCGAATTTCAATACAGCGAAACAGACCCGCAATTTGTTTCACTTATTGACGACACTCCTCAATATGCTGTTATTGATACGAGCCTTAGGATCATAACAGCATGTAGCGTTACCAGTGTTTCAAACGGGGATGTTACTTTGAAATGCGCAAAGACTGTCAACGGCGCTTTTGCGGCGCTAGCGATAAACGAAAAATCGAGTGCTCAGGGATATGTAGATACCATAGGAACAGCCGGAATTGATTATACTGTTGAATCAAAAAACCCCGATCAACTATATGTCGACGTTGATCTTTATTTTCAGGGACAATTTTCTGCAACAATAAAGGCGGCAACAATTTCCGCTTATGCTTCATGGCTTCAACAACAGTTTGTTACTAAGTTTGGAGGACAAATAAAAATGTCCGACCTTGAAGGAATGTTCAGAAATATCCCCGGCATGAATGACGTAGTTTTGAAAAATGTAAGGGGAAGAAAAGACTCTGATGCATTCGAATCCGGAATAGTTCTTATAAACAACGAGACTCTTATTTTCCGACAATACAATAGCGACGCAGGATATGTCGTTCCAGAAACAACCATCGGGATGACACCAGACGATTCATTTAATTTCATAAGCGAATAACCATGGGAAAAGTAATCCTTATTAATGAACCCGGAAAAATCTATACGCCTGCTGGCGTTCCGGTCACCAGTGGAACGAAAGAACTGCGTAAACCAAAAGAACTGGTCGATATAGCAAAAGAATCATACGACCAACTTGCACCAGAAGAACAAAAAAAATTACGGGATCAATTCGAAGAGAAGTACGGAGTAGATCAGAAAACGAGAACTCAGGCGCAATGGAAAAATCTCGTAAACACGTATGGGATTAAGAATGTTGCGGCAAAAGAAAGGATGAAGGAATCTCAAGTGAGGTCTAAGATAAAAGGAAAATCAGGTGTAAGTAAATCAAAACTTATGCAGCCAAAAGATAAAGATGGCAAATAATGATATTTTCGATGTAGATTATAGTCAGTTTTCTGCTGATATCCTGCCAATCAATAAAAGATGGGCAAGAAATATCACATTGGTTAAATCTCTATTAAGTCCGGTGCAATGGTGCCGTGACTTTATTTTAGGAAGCTATAAACTCGGTTCAAATGCGCCGGTTTGGGCGGCTGGAACTTATAATAAGTATCAGCAGGTCATTTACAAGAAACAGGTTTACGAGTCGCTTATAAATAACAATACTGATACGCCCGGAACTACTGCTAACTGGCGCTTGTTTCAGGATGATTTTATTGGAGTTGATGAAAGAATAAAATTCAACTCTCAAAAATGTGTATTGGAATATGCGCTTAACAAGAGGTTTGGCGGAACTTTCAGAATGCTGCCGTCGACATCCAATAGCGATATCTATATTTCAAAAGTCCCTTCTGTGATCGTTGGATTCCTTGTTGGGCAAACAATAGGCTCGACTATCGGCGCTACAGAATCTTCAGACACTATCGGCTCTGTAACAACTTCAAGGCACGTTACAGGGTATTCGATAAATTTCAAGTCTTCGTTGTTTGCCTTAACAAGTGAAACCGAAGTAAGGGATTACGTAGATAAATATAATGCGACAAGCATAAGGTATACAATCATAACTTATTAAAATGAAAATATTAGACACAACACCAATAGCCGACAACGCTCAGTTTCCTGTAAAAAAAGGAACTCTCCAGTTTATTCAAGACGCGTACAAGGATATAATGCGCTACCTTGTTTCAACTCTCGTTCAGTCATACGATCCTTCTGTTGTTTATATTTTTTCAGGTGTTGTTAACTCGGCAATAGACCCGGTATTTCAAATAAGCGGCGGTGTTGTTTTTTACAACGGAGAATTTTTCGAAGTAGATGCGGTAAACTTCTCCGCACCGGCAGCAAACACAGCCATATTTAAACTGGATACTTCTCAGTATACTCAGGATGCCGACCCGGTTACTTTTACCGATTTGGTCGCAAGAAATGTTCATAATATAAGGAAAATAACGATAGTCTCCGGTCTTAGCGGATCTGGTCTTTCTAATTTTTCTCAGTCGATTCGTGTAAACTTTGCAATCCCTCCAGCGGTTACAATAGCGGCGAGTACAGATCCCGGAAATCAGGTCGTAGTCGATGACAATGCCTACCCTCTTGTAAAACTATTTGTTCCTCAGCCTGCAACAAGCAATTACCCTGTCTTATTTGCAGGGGAGGCCCAATTGGGTAACCCAAATGGAGGAACAACAATATCTGTAAACTTCGGCGTTACCCTTACCGGCGTTACCAAATATGCTGTCGTTGGAAGCTTGCATAGTCAAGGTTCTGATTTTATCGCAGACAGTTCTATTACTTGGTCTACTAAAAATGAAACAAATTCAGGGTTTCAAATCTGCTTTGCTCAATTCAAGCTCGCTAATCAAAACGTTAGTCTAAGATATGCGATAGTAAAAATAAATTAATGACAGAAGAGAATAAAAAAAGCTGTGCATTAGATAGACGAGTAACAAGTTACCCGCCAATACGAATCTACACCCTATTGAAACAGCGCGTCGCAGAAACTGGCGAATCAGAGAGTAAGATTGTAACAGAAGCTTTGAAAAAATTATTGCTACCAAAAGACGAACAAAAAACGGCATGATGATTGCACTATTTAGGTTTCTAAAACGAATAGCCATGAGACTATTTAAAATTAACAAATGGCTGGTCGTAAACGATAAGCTCAATTTCATCATCCATCAAAACAAAGTTATCATGGAAAATTACGAAAGCCTGAAAGCACGCGTTGACAAAATTATCGCAGACAACTTACAGATTAAAAGTAACATCGCCGCTATTCGCGCATCTCTGCCAGCTTCTGGCGGACTTACCGCCGACGAAGTAGTAAAGCTTTCAGCAGATCTGGACGGCGCTGTTGCTTCTTCGGATGCAGAGGTTGCCGATAGCGCCCCTGCTACTGAACAGGCTCCCCAGTAATCGAATTTTTGGTTTTAATGATGGTTGCCCCGGCTTAAAGTCGGGGCAATTTTTTTTGTTAGAAATGTATCACACATTCATGACTGTATTGATTAGGCGCATTACTTTTACGCTATCAACATCGATTTATGTATGCAGTTTATTCGTCTTTAAATTCCGAAACGCCTATCATGCTGTTAAATCAGCCGATTGGCATGGATCGGGAAAATCCTGCAAATCCATACATCGACGGAGCTCTTTTTGGTCAGGAAATTTTGGAACTCGATAACGGAGTGTACAAAAGCTTATGCGTCCATATCAATTCGCCGGGTGGTAATGTTGTTGAAGGATATAATATATGTAATGCGATTTTGCAAAGCAAATTACCGGTCGATACGATGTGTACTGGAATAGCAGCAAGCATGGCAGCGACTGTTTTCATGATGGGACGAAAGAGGATCATGGCTGATTATAGTTCTTTAATGATCCACAACCCATTCGGAGGGGATGACAAGAAAATGCTCGGCGCACTCAGGGACAGCCTTATAAAAATGGTTTCAGCAAAATGCAAAGTCTCTGAAGACGAAGTTCAAAAGATGATGGCACGCGAAACATGGCTGAGCGCCGAAGAAGCTCTTGAAAAAGGTTTCTGTACAGAAATCGTAAAGACGAGTGAAACAAATCAACACAGGATGCCTAAAGCTTCGGTTTACGCGATGTGGAACGAAGCGAACAACATACAAAATTACACAACTTCAAAAAAAGAAAATATGAGCGACAACACACAGGCAAAAGCAACCGGTTTAGGGCTGATTGCCAACTACCTTGAACTTAACGTCGAAGCCAGTGAAAGCGCCATACTTACCGCGCTGCGCACTAAGGTAAATACCGAGATTCAGGCGCGGACAAAGGCTGAAGATTCTGTTTCCGAACTTCAAAGCCAGATGAAGAAAAAGGAGCAGGAAATGGAAGATCTCAGAAACCAACTCTCTAAGGCCAACAATGAGATGAAGGAAATAAAGGATGCAGCCGCAGCCGCTCAGGCAAAAGCAGAGAAGGAAACAAAAGAGGCTGCTGATGCAAAAATCAAGGCAGAAGCGAAGGCCTACATTCAGCCTTTTGTCGATGCAAAAAGGATCGCAGCTTCTCAGGTCGACTTTTACGTCGAAACCGCTGTAACGATGGGTATGGAGAAAGTGAAAGCCGCCCTCGGTGACGCTCCTGTAAACAAAAAGCAGCCTGCCGAAGCAAAAGTCGAAACCGGTGCTGCCGCCGCAAACGGAGCGATCGATCCAAACGAAGTTCCTGCAAATGCGATGTCTTATATGGCCCGCATTCAGGCAAACCAGAACGCAAAATACAAACGCGAAGCGGCAGTAGCGGAGTAAAAACAAAAAAAACGATTAATCTAAATTTTTAAAACTCATACAAAATGGGCTTAGTTATAAACGATACCGCGTATGCCGGTACATTCGCCTCCTACTTCTGGCTTCCTGCGACCTTCGAAATGGATACCGTACAAAAAGGTATTGTGTTCGTTCAGGACGGGATAAAGAAGAAACATACGATCGGCCGCGTTGATTTTAACAGGCCTTTCCAGCCGCGCCGGGCTACCCCGACATCAAACGGTAATTTTACCGTTGATGGCCGTTCGCTGACCCCGCTGGATCTCATGTTGTACACCGAGTTTGACCCGAGGGATTACGAACAGCATTGGCTGGCCGAACAGCTTTCGCCGACCCTGCTGGCCCGCGAATTGCCCAAAACGGCAGAAAATTACATGATGCAGATTGCGATAAATCGCGCATTCGAGCAGGTCGAAACGATGCTGTGGATGGGTTCGACCACATATACAGCAACACCGGGTTCGGATGGAAACGGTCAGCTCGTGTTTTTTGACGGGTTCATTAAGAAAATGGTGAACGACGCCGCTGTAAATAAAGTTTCCAGCCCGCTGCCCCTGACCGCTGCCGCTTCTGACGGATCAACAGTAAGGAATATTGCAGACGCATTCAACGACTGTTTAAGCCTCGCAGCTACGCAGAAAAAAGCACTCCTGAGCAAATCAAGCCGGTACAAGAGGATGAAGTTCCTTGTTTCCGTCGCAACGGAGCAGATTTATCATACCTTCCTTACCACGTCTTTGACGTTCAAGGGTGTGAACACCACGGAAGCCGGTATCAACCGATTCAAAGGATATGAAGTCGTTCCCGTTGCCGGTATGCCCGACAATACGATCGTATTCTGTGAAGCCCTGCCTGATACTACGTCCAATTTGTATGTCGGCATGAACAGCACAGAAGACAATAACCTCCAGCTCCAAAGGTTGCAGGCAAACTCTGAGACCTACTTCCTGAAAGGACTCATGAAGTTTGACGTCCAGTACGGTTTCAGTGAGCAAATCTTCTTGTACACCACAAAAGTAACCGGAGACTTCAACGCATAAGCCGTAACCATTATCCTTTCCTATTCATTTAACAACGACTAAATTTAAAAAATATGAACTCGTTTCGTTTATCAGGTGCAAAAAATGCCGACAGTACCGGAAGGGCCTATGAGGTCGACGTACAGGACGCAATCGCTTACGCGGCATCTGTTGCCCTGAAAACAAAGCTCTTTGCAGCTAAAACAATCTTCCGGATCGCTCAGGCTACTGGCGCTCTTTCGATTACGATCGGCGTAGGCGATTCCACAACTCCGCCGATGTCAGGAGACGAGGCAGAAATCTGGTTGAGTTCAGACGGAACTGGTCGCGTTGTTACTTTTTCAACTGGTTTCGCTCCGACAGGTACATTGACGATGGTTGCAAGCAAAAAGGCTGTCGCAAACTTCGTTTTTGATGGTGCTGCATGGATTGAAAAAAGCAGGGCAATCGGAGCGTAAAGTAATTTTTTGACAACCTAAAAACGACTTTATGTCAAGATACCTGTTTGGTCGCTTACGCGACGACGAAAGCCTTGAAAAGGTTTATTTTAACGAAACTGGCGGATGGTCTTTGAATGAGGACAACAACCACAAAATCGTTAAGACAAGGCAGGAGGTTCTAGAATCTGAATCAGACTGGATTGACCCTGAGACAGGTGAGGGTTCGGAAGAAGGCGAAAGCATGGACGTTACCGAATACCTTCAAAATCTTGAAAACGAGAAAGAACAGCTCGAGCAAGAAAAAGAAGGCCTTACCCAACAGGTAACAACCCTATCGCAACAGCTCGAAGAAGCTTCCGTCCAAAACTCAAATCTGTTGAAAGAGATCGAAAAACTGAAAACTTCTGCAAAGAAGAAACAGTCCGAATCGGAAGCGCCGAAGCAGTAAATAAAATTACCTGACCGTTAAATATCTAATAAGATGCCTTTACCGAATGCTAAGTATAATAAAGGAAAGAAAGGATTAGGCAGGGCGCTTGCCGGTCAGGATCATTTCTCCAGCCTGATATTTTATACGGCTTCGCTGCCTTCTGGCTTTTCTTCGAGCCAAAGAATAAAAAAGTTTTTTCAAACATCGGACGCCGAAGCTGCTGGTATTCTTAATGACTACTCTGACGCGACCCCCGCCACAGCCACTTTGACCCTTACGGCAGCAGGCAACACCGGTGACAAGATAACGATTGCCGTTAAGGATATAAACTCAACCGGAAAGCTTCCGGTTGATGCCAATGGAAACTACACCGGTCCGACATTAATATGCTCTTACATAAAACTCGCAAGCGATACAACGCTTGCGATTTTAGGCGCAAGCATATCAGCGGCGATAAACATAGGTACGCTTACGCACGGATATAGCGCATCTTTTAACAGCGGAACAGAAGTGTTAACGCTGACCGCGCCAAAGAAATTTGGCTCTTTCCTGAATACCGGGGCGCCATTGGTGGTTACAATAGTTGGGAATATCGCTGCTACAATCGCCCAGTTTACCGGGGGTGTGCCTTCTGACCTGGCTTTTTATCATTACCAAATCGATCGTTTTTTCACAAGGCAGCCGAAAGGAATTTTGTTTGTCGGTTTTTTTGCAATACCCGGTTCGTACACTTTCAGCGAAGTGAACACCGTTCAGAATTTCAGCGCCGGATCGATCCGGCAGGTCGCTGTATATAAGGACTTTTCTTCTGATTTTTCCTCCAGTGACCTTACAGCGCTTTCGCTCGCATGTGTCGTTAGCGACAATGTTCACAAACCGATTCAGGCGCTATATGGCGCTGATATGACATCCATTTCAGACATCGGAACGCTTACTGACCTGTCTTTGCTGACCGCAAACAAGGCATCCGCGATTATTGGAATGGACGGAAACGCTCAGGGCTATTTTTTGTTTGCGACTTCCGGGCGTTCTGTTCCGGCAATCGGTGCCGCACTTGGGACGGTAGCGCTTTCTAAGGTAAGCGAGTCTATTGGTTGGGTTGACGAATTCGACATGTCTGATGGGATCGAATATGAAGAAATCGCTTTTGCCAATGGCCAGCTATTCAGTAGCGAAGCCATAAGCGATAATCTTCTCGACTTTCTGAATGACTACCGATATATTTTCCTCCGAAAAATTGTCGGAAGGGACGGAACTTTCTGGAACGGCGGTCATACTGCGATTTCTGTTAGTTCGGATTACGCATACATCGAAGACAACAGGACGATTGACAAGGCTATCCGGGGAAACTATTCTGATATAATCGGAACGCTTAACGGACCTCTTGAATTGAATGACGACGGAACGCTAAGCGACAACACTGTTGCTATATTGGAATCCAAGAGGGCAAACCTCGATTCGATGGTACGCGCTGGTGAATTAAGCGACTTTGATATAGTCGTCGATCCAAATCAGCTCGTGTTGACAACGAGCAAACTCGTGTTGACCATCGAACTATTGCAACAGGGGGTTGCTCGTCAGATAGAAGTAAACATCGGCTTTGTACCTAAAATAGCTTAATATCATGCCTTCAAATACTCCTTTAGTCAATGGCGTTTCTTATGCATGGGTTAACATTTCTGTTATCCTCTTTGGTGTGCCTTTGATTGGAATAACAGCAATCGACTACAAGCGCAAGCAAAACAAGGTCAACAACTGGGGAAAAGGCAAGAAGCCCGTTAGTCGTTCGTATGGAAGGGAAGACTACGAAGCATCAATTTCCCTTTTTACGGAAACGTGGAAAGAAATTATCGCAGGGTCTCCAAACAGGAATCCGCTCGAAGTTCCATGGTTTGACATACCTGTTCTTTTCGGCGGAGAAGGAGTCGAAACGACTAAGGATGTGTTGCAGGCGGCTGAATTCATGGAAGATCCTCTTGAAGGAAAGGAAGGAGATACTTCTTTGATCGTAAAAATTCCGTTAATCATCGGCGGAATTTCAAGATAGTGTAAAAACAAAAAAACAACCAGATGGAAAAAGTAACCGGCGAAGAAGCCGTAACACTCGAAAACAGCCTCGAAGTAGGCAATGAGCCTGAGCTTAGCGAAGAAGAGCTGAAAGAATATAAAGAAAAGGCCGAAGCGCTTGCAAAGCAATATAACGTAAGTAAGGTAAATCCAATTGTAATGATCGACAAAGAAACTCTTCGTCGTGTTGTTGCATATGTGAAAGAGCCGAGCTATGACGTTAAAGTCCGCGTCATGGACAAGGTCCAACAAATCGGGCTTATTTCAGCAGGAGAAGAGCTAAGAAAAGCTTGTACTTTAGTTAAGGAAAGTGATCCGCTTACATACGGAGAATCTTCAGAATGCGATAAGTACAAGCTTTGCGTCGTAGAGGAATGCATGAGCCTGATAAATAAGTCTATTAACCAGTTCAAAAAAAAATCGACGAGTTCAAGATAAATAACAACTCCCACATGATATTGAGAATGGGAGCTATTATTCAAGGGTGTTTTCATATTGATCCCGACACTTTAGACGAAGAGCAATTTTGTCGTTTATGGGGTCGGGCTAAATATTTTTCGGAAGTCGCATTTAATATCGATTGGAAAAGCTAACAATATGGCCGGTCAAACAGAAAGTGTAGTATATGAGATGAACATTAAGGACGGCCTTACGCCAGCGCTCAGTAAGGCCGACAAAGAAGCCAAACATTTGGAAGAAGACCTTGTTGGTATAAAAGAAAAAGCCGTTAGCGTTTTCGAATCCATCGGTTTTGGTTTTGCCGTGTTCGAAGGATTGGCATTTGTTAGAGAGGCTAAAGAAAGTTGGGAAGAGCTCGAATTCGCAAACTCTCAATTAGAAGCAGGTCTTGAAAGCACAGAACACCAAGCCGGATTAACTTTTGATGAATTGCAAAAAGGGGCTTTGGAATTAAGCCATAATCTTAAATTTACTCAGGCTCAGGTCGAGGATATGCAAAGTATTTTACTGACTTTTCCGGCTGTGACAAAATCGACTTTTAATGACGCTTCTCTTGCCGTTTTAAACATGGCGACACGTTTGGGTACTGATGCTAAGGGCGCTGCAATTCAATTGGGTAAAGCTCTTCAAGACCCTGTTCAAGGTCTTTCTGCATTGCACAGAGTTGGTGTAAATGTCGAAGACCTTCAAAAAAAGTTTGTTCACATAACGAGCACTCTTGAAAGACAAAAATTAATCATAGCCGAACTTAATTCAGAATTCGGTGGGTCGGCAGAATCGGCAGCAAAAGCAGACGTTTCTTTCCGTTTCGAAAAATCAATGCAGGAATTAAAGGTAACAATCGGAGAACTTGCAGATCAGGTTAGCGCCAAATTGGCCCCGGCATTTGAATGGTTTGTTAATGAGATAAAGGACGCCGTTGAATGGGGTAAAAAACATGCCGAACTTATAAAGGCGATCGGTTACGGTATTTTGGCCATGGCGGCAGCATGGGGAATATATAAAGCTTCATTGTTGGCCTTAGTCGCTGTAGAAAAGCTGCAAGCTTTTTGGGAAATGGCTCAGCTTACCGCTATGGTTAGCATGAATGTTGCTCAAGAGGAATTGACAATCGGAACTAAGCTTGTGACCGCCGCCCAGTATGCTTGGAACGTAGCTATAACAGCCAATCCAATCGGGTTGATCATAGTTGCGATAGGGGCTTTGGTAGCGTCGCTTATTTACTGCTATAATCACTTTGCCAAATTCAGGGCCGTATTATGGGGAACATGGGCTGTTATAAAGGAATTTGCGAGCTTAGTATCTGAGTCTTTTGACGACATGAAACATATAATTCATGGAGTATTTACTTTAGATTGGACGGAAATAAAGAAAGCAGTCGAAAACGATGCAAAGCTTTTTAACGAACAGGGGAAGAGATTAAGCGATGCATTTAAAACAGGATATAATAATGGGCTTGCTGACTTTGCCGCTGATCATAAAGAAGAAGATAAGTCTTTAATGCCGAAGGGAACAGCCAAAGCAAAACAGCTTGGAAATGGAAAGGCTGTAAAAGATCCGGACAGCAAAGCTACCCCTTCAAAAGTGAACACCTTTTATATTACTATCCACGACCTAATCGGAACTCAAAATACAAACGTCACCAACATAAAAGAAGGGTCTAAGCAGATACGTGATTTGTTGGTTAGCGAATTAACGTCAGCCGTAAATGACTTCCAAGTCGTCGCAGATCATTAAATTAAATAACCATGCCTTCGATAACTATATTAAGAAACGCGTTTAGTGTTCCGGATTCAGTAAGAATAATCCCGGAAACTCAATACGTGTTAGAAAACAGGAATCGAATAAATCAAAACAAAGAAGGATTCCAGTTAGACAACACCGACAACAGTGACCACCCCCTATCATACCGATCTCAGTTGGGGACGCCAGTTTATGCCAATATCGAATTTCTGCCCGGTCAATATGAGACGAATACAAAGGGGGTTTTCCGTTCTTTTGGCAGTCATGTCGACGGCCCGGCCCGGCTGAGATACGAGGCCGTCCTTATTACAGTTAGTCAGCAAAAATTGATCGTAAAGACGCAAATACAGGGGAGAAATGGTTCTGTGAAAGAGTACATAGGAATGGACGATTATCAGGTAACAGTAAACGGCATCCTTACTACTCCTGAAAATGGAAACGGAATCGCACCTATTGATTATCTGTATGAATTGAAAAAAATGCTCGATGCGCCTATTGCTATTGAGGTTTCGTCCGCTTACTTAAACCTTCTCGGAATAAACTGGTTAATGGTAACCGATTATCAGCTCGAAGAAGATGAGGGCGGCTACAGCTATCAGAAATTTTCGATAAATTTTGTTTCAGACGAACAACAGGAGCTTGAACTCGTAAACCTATAATTAAATGTCGTTTAGGGTTGTCACAAATACATCGATACAACAAAATCCGACTAATTCATGGCCGAACAGAAAAACTCTAATTAACTTAGATTTTATAACCGGCTTCAATTGTTCGGATAGCTGGCGCGATTTAACAAATGAAGGCAAAGTTGAAATTCCTAAGAATTTATATTTTAGGGATCAGTTCAATAAAAAACGACCGCTGCATGGAACAAATATAAATGTCGGCGGTTTCAGCAGCAATGCACCTCTTATCCTACGCGGAGATAGCATTACACTTTCAGCAGGCTACAAGTATTTCGCCCGCAAGAATGATGCAAGAGAAACAACAAATCTTTCAAAGATATTCAAAGGTTATGTTACTTCTGTTGGAAGCAAAATACCTATAGAATTTTCAATGGAGGATAATATGTTTTTGCTAAAACAAACTCCGGTCGATACCATTTCTTTTTCAAAAGCTCAGGGACTGCAAGCTATTGGAAAATATTTGATCGATAAAGTCAATTCTGTTCATGGAACATCTTTGACTTTTAGGGCGCTCACTCAAACAACATTCGGAACTTTTACGATTGGAAACGAAACGGCAGCGCAAGTCCTTTCAAGGCTTCAAAAAGACTACGTTATTGAAAGCTATTTTAGAGAAGATGAACTTAGGATGGGTTCTATTATTTATGTCGAGAGCGAGGCCAGAACAAAAACATTTACATTTCAAAAGGATATAATTGACGGGGATGATCTTGAATATCAAAGAAAAGATGATATAACGCTTTCTGCTGTTGCAAGAAATGTTCTGGAGGAAGGAACTGGAAAGCTTTGCAAAGATGGGGTAACCGAAAAGACAAAAAAAACACGGCTTGAAGTCCTTGTCTCATTGAAAAATGGAAAGAAAAGCATCTTCGTTATTGAAAAAGGAAAATCAGTTCCGCCAAATATAGAAGGCGAAAGGAGGACACTTTTTTTTCCGGGCGCAAAAACAATTCAGGAACTTTCAGACGCTGCATTTAATGAGATTCAGAAATATTATTATGATGGAATAAAAGGAAAGATGAAAGTTTTCGGACTTCCTGCCATGCGTCAGGGTGATAATGTTAAGATCATAAATCCGATAATGCCGGAACAAGACGGAACATATAAAATTAAACAGGTCGACTATTCTTTTTCGATTAACGAAGGTTTGAAGCAAGTTCTGCATATCGATTTTAAATTGCCTGTATAATGAAATCAGAAACAGACGATAGGGCAATATCAGAAGCGATAAGGCATCTTGCCGGAACGCACAGCGAAGACAAGGTTTTTTTTACGGACGGAGAAGTAATTGACGTCGATATAAAATCAAGAACATGCACCGTCTCTTTTTCAAGCACAAAAAGGAATGAAACAAGAGATGATGTTCGTTTAATGTCTTCGATCGATGACGGCGTGTTAATTACGCCCACCAAAGGCAGCACGGTAACGGTAATTTTCAGTACCTTCACGCAACCCGTGGTTATTAGTTTTACAGAAAATGACAGGATCGATCTTCGTGGTGGTGATTTAGGCGGCATTCCAATAGTGGGGCAGCTTCTCAAAAAACTGAATAACTTGGAGAATTTTTGCAACGATTTGGCATCAAAGTTCAACAGTCATATCCACACTGGAGTGCAAACAGGAGTGGGCGTAAGCGGTCCGACAAATATTCAGGAGCAGACAACTTTAACCCCAACTGTTTTAGAAGAAATCGAAAATGAAAATGTAACACATGGCTGATCGTTATGATATACAATCGGATGACAAAGGGGACTTTCTTTTGTTTAACGAAGACTTTGTGTATGACGTTAGCGATGATCAACATATTGAAGATACAATAAATTCTTACCCGGGATGGTGGAAGGAAAATTTTTCTGATGGTGTTGGGATTCAGGATTTTTTGAATAGTTCCGGAAGAGAACAAATTTTGTCAAGAAGGATAAAAATTGAACTCGAAAGCGATTTGTATTCTGTACAAAACCCGATCGTTAAAATTGATCCAAACGGAAATTTAACGATTGATCCAAACGTGACTACATAATGGCAACAAAACCTTTTAGCGCTCCTGATAGTTCAACGATTTGGGATGTTGCATTAAACACATACGGAGACTGTGATAACATGGTCAAGTTAATGATGGACAATGGTCACAAAAATATAAATACGTATCCTCAAACAAATCAAGTGTATTTATTCGACGACACACTTGTTGAAAATCAAAATATTCTACAATCCAATTTGAGTGTTAAAAAATTCGCGACACGTCAACGTCAAAGCACAAACGAAGCAAACATGAAATACTACGAACAAAACGATTCAGATACATACGTCGCAGCAGTCGACGGAGAAACGATCGCTGTATTTCCTGATCAAATCGGTGTGCGGGTTTTCGCCGTTGAAAGAGAAATTAAGCCGCTCGATAAATCGAGCTGGTCTTGGAATCCGGCAACAGGAGTTCTTTCGCTTCTTAACGGAGTAACTCTGGACGCAGGAATGCAGGTCGAAATCTTATTTGCAAGAACAATACAATCATAGATGAAAAAATTATTAATCGCTCCTTTGCTTTTAGTGCTGAGTTTTGCAAACGCTCAGTTGCCCGGCTATACTGTTGTAGCCGGTAAATGGTCTTATAAGGACTTCGAGATCAGAAATACAGCGACATTACCGCGAGATACCGTAACTGGTGCGGCAGACGGGTCGTTGGCTGTAAAAAATGGAACTCTTTATATTCACATTACTTTCTGGCAACAAGTCGCGACTGGAAGTTCAACACCTACATGGGGAAATATAACTGGAAATTTGCCTGACCAGATCGATCTTTCTAATGCATTGAACGGAAAATTGGGTAAAATAGACACCGCCACGATGCTGTCTGCTTATTTACGGAGCGCATTAGGTGTTAAAATTGTTGATACGGCTGCGATGTTAAGCCCATATTTAAGATCCTCACTATTTACAAAAACAAATATAGGACTCGGAAATGTTATCAACAGTTTGCAGGTCGTTAACGCCGGTAATTTTACCAGTGCTGCGATAATGCCTTTCGCTTCTCTTCCAGCTCCGTCTGGAGGCCCAACAATGGTATTCGCTTCTGATACGCTGGCGTGGTATTATAATACTGGTTCGTCCTATGTTAAAATGGCTGGGGGCGGCGGGGCTGGGGGCGGCGGGGCTGATAGCGCGTTATTTGCGACCAAATGGTATACGGATACGTCTAAATACCCCTTACACGCCAACCCTGCCGGTTACCTGATCGGAATTACCGGTTCGATGGTTAATAGTGCTCTTGGGTATACCGCATATAGCAGCGCCAATCCTTCTGGATTTATCACGGGAAACCAATCCATTTCTTTTGCTGCGACCGGAGATGCGACCGGAACAGCAAGCGGATCGACTTCATTAAGTGTTGCTTTAGTTGTCAATAAAATAAAGGGAGCTACCGTTCCAACCTTGGCGATCGGAAATTTAAAGTATAATGGATCTGCATTTGTATTTGATAGCGCGACATACCTTCCAATGGTTTGGAATTCAAATCTAAATATTACCGGAAACAATAAAACAGTATCAATATTTGGAGGAAATTTAAACCTAACTTCTTCCGCCAGTAACGGGACAATCGGAATAGGAAATGGTATAATTTCAATTTCCGGTTCTTCAAATTTTCCGACTCAGCAATTTTCTGTATCGACAACATTTAATTTACCTGCCGTTAGTATGCAATATTTTAATGGCACATCAACAATCGAGGCGATACGAATAGTTAACGATACTGTTAATTTCTTTGGTCCTTTAAGCGTCGCAGGAAGCAGCAAGTATTCATTTTTAAGGAATGGTACGTCTTTCTTTCCCGGTTCGATTACTGGCGTAACAGAATCCAATAGCGACAGTTCCAATAAACAGGCTTCTACCGCCCTATTACACCGGCTGCTTAGTACTTTCAATCCCGGAGCAGCTAATAGGGTTGGACCTCTTGATTCTCTTTCCCGTGTTTCTCAAGGCGCTCAGATCATAGGAAGCACCTTGCTGATGCAGACGGCAAATGGTTCTTTTGCTGGCTTGGAGTCTACTGCACATTTCAAGGAAATGGATAGCATAATTCAGCGCCTCTTTAAGACAAATCTTGCTCACACAGGATCGTCTGGTGTTTGGTCTGCTTATGGTTCTCCGCTTGGTGATACATTGTATTTTAAAAATATCACAAACAATGGAGGAGGAATTTCTATTGTTACCCTACCGGATAGTTCTGTAGGTATTGGTATCGACTATTCTTATGTCGCAAGCCTTTCAACAACTCAGACGCTTTCTAATAAAACACTTACGGCCCCTCTATTAACAAGCCCTCAATTGGAAACATCTTCAACCGTTGGTTATGCGTGGATTGCTACCGATGCTTCCGGTCATGGTCATTGGGCTGCAAGTTCTAATACCCCTAATTTAACGCCCGCATTTACTTCGACTCAGTTTAGTATTACCGCCGGTGGAAGCGCTGCTGTAATACCGGGGGCTACGCATTTGGCCGCTGGCGCTATAACTGCCGCAAGCCAATCGAGGATAGATAGTCTTGTTTGGGTAACTAATAGCGGTCACGGTCACCCTCTTTTACGCGCCCCTTCTTCAAGGGATACGCTTATGGCTTTAGGGGTTGACATGGTCAACTCTTCAGACATCGCTTTTTCTTATTTAGGAAACTTAAAAGATTCCGTTGCGTTCTCAGCCGCCATACGGGTGTTAACCACAAACGGGGATTTATTCGTATATAATAGCGGGAATACGCGGTTGCCTGTTGGAGCAGAAGGATCGATATTGAAAGTTGTTAGCGGGATGCCGACATGGCAGATTGTTTCTGGTACGGGTACGGTGACTAATGTTACATCTAATACTACAGCCGGAACGTTATTTAATATCGGGTTGACAAACAACACGACCACTCCTGCTTTTGCATTCAGTTTGCAAAACGCTCCAGCCGCTGGCGTGTTTGGTAGTGTAGCAGGTGGAACACCTGCATATTTTACTCCTGTTCTCGCGTCTGCATTGTTTTCAGGACAGGGAGGCGCTACTCAGGTGTTGCATGGCGGAGGTACTGGCAACCCTGTTTGGGGGCCTTTTAATTATGCGACTGACGGGACAGGAACGATACAGGCAACAAACTTTCCGGCCCTAACAGGGGGAGATGTTTCAAATACTGTCGGCACTTTGGCTGTAACAATAAATAGCGGGGCTGTAACGAATACTAAAATCGCAAATGGAACTATTGATCTTACATCAAAAGTAACTAATCTTCTTCCGGGTGCAAATGGCGGTACTGGTGTTGCAAATACAGGAAAAACGATTACGATAGGCGGCAATCTTTCTTTCACGGGCGGGTTTACTACCAACTTCAATGTCTCCTCAAATACTTCTTTAAATCTTCCGTCGACTGGAACAGTACTAATCACTACCGGCTCTGGCTCTGCACTCTCCGGTATTACATGGGATGTTACAGGTACTCCAAATCAGGTACTCGTAAACAACCTGACCGGTTTAGCGCAGACGGGACATATAACACTTACGACTCCTCAGGATATTGGAACGACGAGCAGCCCGACATTTACAGGTTTGACTTTAAACGGAGCTTCGATTAATTTCACAAACTTGGCTACAGGGTCTTTCACTGATAATTTAGTAACAATTGATGGAACTGGTCGGCTTAGAAAATACACAAGCGTAGTTCCTCAGGCGGGAGGATATACTCCTACTCAGTATAGTGGAAATATCGCTACCCTGAGAACGTCACAGGTTATGCGCATTGGGAGTACAGTATCGGTTGATGGTCAAATAACAATGAATCCGGCAACAGGGTCAAATACTGTCGAGCTTTCAGTTCCTTTTGATCTTTCGAGTCCTTTCCAATTTGCAGAAGAAGTGAACGGATTTGTATCAGAAATAAGCTCCAATGCTTCTGTTATTGTCGGATCTTGTACGGCAGATATATCGGACGCGAGAACAACAGGTTCTGTAAAATTATCGTTCAATTCTCCAAACACGAATGGTCGGAGTTTTTTTTACCACTATGTTTATATTTTGCACTAAAAAATGAGATTACTAATAAAATAATCGTATGAAGAAACTCTTTTTTTTATTATTTCTTTTGCCGCTATTTTCTAAATCTCAGGTAATGAGATTAGATTTAGTAGTAGACAACGCTGGTCCGACGCTTAATGTGACCGGTTCGTTTACTGCTTTTTCAGCAACATTTGGATCTTTTTCAACTTCTCAATCTGTTGGATTCAACGGCGCTCACTTAACCACCAATGTCGTATGGAAGCCGGGGGCTGGACTGCAAGTAAGTTTAGATAATTCTAATTTTTTCGATTCCGTTACTGCGACTATCTCTGGCGGAAACACTTCCGGAAGCGTGTACATGAGGATAAAAAATAATACAGCGGTTGGAAGCGGGTCCGGAAACCTGTCAGGAACGACAGCAGGTATATCCGCTGTTAACATCCCATATACATATACGGTCAATTCTGGCGGTACGCCTACGCTTACCGTCACCGGTACATTTTCTGCTTTCTCTTCAACTCCAAGTGTTCCGTCTACAGCGCAAACGGTCACCGTTAGCGGCAGTAACCTAACTGCTGATTGCCCGATATCAGCACCAACCGGATTCGAGGTGTCATTGGATGGAACAAACTTTGCAGGCAGTAAAAACGTAGTTAGGAGCGGTTCTGGTTTGACTGGTCAGCCCGTTACCGTTTGGGGTCGTATGGCGGCTTTAAGTAGCAGCCCGTCTAATGGGAATATGACGTTCTCGTCAACAGGTGCCTCTTCGGTTACTTTGGCGATGACCGGAACGGTAACGCCGGGAACTCCGGATGATACGATTACGGTTAAAATACGCGATAGCGTACATAGCGAAGCAGCATATACCGCAAACAATACAAATAACTGGACTCCAACAGGTGCTGTTCCCAGTTCATTGACAAGTCCTAATCTGAAATATAAAACAGGATCCCAAAGCCCGGTTTCAATAACAATCTCAGGTCTTAATGATATATTCCTTAATAGTGGCTTCGGAAGTAGTAACACGTTAGGGTTACCGCAACAGGCGTTTAACGCGAGCGCTTATGGAACGTCTACGACTCTTACGCTTACGTTAAATAATATTCCTAATGGGACATGGCAGTTTGAAATATTATCCGCAACAAATTCGTCGTTCCAAGCGCATTACAATGAACAAATCGCGTCCGGAGCAACTTCAACAACGGTCGACGCAAGGGATAATACTTCTTCTATGCCGCCGCTTACCATTACCGTTACAGGCAATACCGCTACGTTTACGATAACAGGAACAGGCGGAAACACTTTCTGTATCCTCGACTATATTAGGATGCGCAAAATAAATAGCTAATGAAAAAACTATTAACAGCGATTTTTTTAATCACCTGTGTTGCTTGCTCCGCTCAAAGCGAAGCAAGCAACTATATTACGTATGACAGCACTATCGCTGTAACCAATGTGTCCACGACTCAGGGAGGTTCATACCCTTACCCGTGGAGAATTAGGGTTACCCGTCAGGCTGATTATTTCCAACGCATCGCCGCTGATACAAACAATCGAGAAAGGATTAATCTTTTCATGCCGGGGCAAGGCGAGCTTCAAAATGGAAATTTGTCCCACGATACTGCATTGGCAGGGCTGTGGGGATTCCATTATTTTCAAAAGCTTGGATTGTTTAATGGGGCGATTCAATTAGGGAATGGAACTCACTTTCCGATTTACATTACTGTGATCCAGCCAGCAGCCGCATCTTCAGGCGGAAATACGAGGCCATGGTTCACGGTTGGTATGTTAAGGTCTTTATATAACATATTTCATCCAAGAGGTGGCAAATTTGACGTAGCAGGTTTTTCTCAGGGGTCCTATGAATGGGGATGCGCCCTGTGGTTTTCAAGGATCGCCGGAGATCACGAATCGATGAACTATATCGAATCATGGGTGGACTTGGAAGGCGTAAATCCTGAATCTTTTTCAGGGCAGAGTACTTTTGATTTACCTCAAAATCAGGTTTGGTCCACATGGGTAAATGCCCCCTACAATGGCCGCTTCTTCGGGTTGGAAGGAACGCAAGATAGTCGTAATCTATATGCACAGCTCGTAAGTTTTATGAATGCCGGTAAAGCCGGTTCGGCTTATTTCGCCTATCAGGTAATAGGAGATTCGACTGGCCCTGCCGGTACGCATTGTTGTTGGAATAGCATGTATAATCCGGTTGTTATCGACTGGAAATGCATAGCTCCAATTTCTAACCCGGTTATAGTCGCCAACGCTCAAAACTCAATGGGGACATATTTCAAAGACCCGGTATATGGACATAATATTTTTCAATGGATGATGCGGCAGGGAGACACAACTCTGATTGCGGCAGGCCCTATTGTAACCTACGTAACACAACCGGCATCCTTATTGATCGCTCCGGGTGAATATGTAACCGGCATAATTAAAGCGGGTAAATGGTACGCCGTAAGCAATAACACGACTTTAACAGGCTCCAATAGTTCCGGAACGCCGGGAACTGCAATCCCAACACAAGCGCCGAACAACCTTAAATTCTCCTTAGTTGATGCGATATTACATGGACTTTGCGCTTTGGATACAACCGGTACTATCTGGTGCCACGGCGGTAATAGCATGGGAACTTGCGGAATCGGAAATCTAAATGCAAATATTTTAGTTCCAACTGCCGTTACCCGGGATAGCGCCGGGCATACTATGTCTACTATGTCCCTTGTTAAGGGGTCTTATGCCGGTAATTCAGCAGAAGGCGTCTATATGGTTAAACACGGTACGCTTAGCGATACTTTGTATATGGCCGGTAATACTCATTTTGGAATGAGGGGAGACGGTTATGAAGGGGATACAGCCGCATACCCTGTTCAAGTGTGGGCGCTCCCGAGTGGAAAAAGAATAATGCAAATCGCTTCTGAAAAATATACAGTCGTTCGGCTGAACGATGGGAGTGTGTGGGCGTGGGGCGGCGGCGGCTTCGGATCTGTCACTTACGCCTATCTTGGATATACACCTACCAATTCAGCAACCGACTATTTAACACGTCGTCAAGTTAGTTTGCCGGATAGCGCTGTTGATATAGCTGGAGGGGATATTGGAGGTACAATAGTAAGGTTGAAAACGGGTGCGCTTTACGGGTGGGGGCCGTTCAGTGATTATATGGGCAATGCGGCGGCAACGTCTTTCAATACACCTACCAACCTATCAGCATACATTAATATACCCGGTGGGGTAAAGATGATGTGCGTAAATAGCTTCACGTGGCACTTCCTGAGCAACAACGGTAAAATATACGGTTGCGGTGATAACCCGATGGGAAGTATTGGAAACGGTGATCAGATAAATTTGTATACTCTGGATTTTCCATTCTTTGTCGATCCATCTGCAAAGCGCCAATATATGGTTGTTTCTCCCATTCAGGTAACAAACCGAACGGATTGTATAGGAATATACGCTCTACCTCTTTTTGGAATGGGTTGGTTTGCTGTATTTTCGGATGGTGTTATTATTTACAGTGGCCGCGATAAAGGCGGGGTTGCAGGTGCGGGATCAAAAGAACCAAACGCTAACGTAACCCAATTTATGCCGGATAGCTATGACAGAAAGGACGCTACACAGGTCGATCCTTTTACTGTTTCTCCTGTTGTTGTTTATCCGCCGTATTGCGTTTTCGATCCTACCTATACGTATTGTCAGGGCATTACAAGAAAATCTTCTACCCCTCATGCAGTCGTGGGTTCAACTCAAACGATTTCAGGTAGTACGGCTACGCTGGACGGTTCTGCATCCAACAGTACAAATAGTTCTATAATTGCTCACCATTGGTATCAGGTTACGGGACCAGTTACAGCTCTTGTTGATATTGTAGGAAGGGCTAAGCCGATAATAACCGGTATGACTTCAGGAGGGACATATACTTTCCGTGACGTAGTAACAGATGATCAGCAGCGAAAAGACAGCGCCATTCAAACCGTTATAGTTGGCGCTCAGGCACCGACAGTTAGCGCCGGTCCTGATTTGAACATAGGTCAATTATCATCGACGACAATAACAGGAACTGCAACCGGAAACGGAGCAACGATAACTACAAGGCAATGGTCGGTTTTAAGCGGTCCTAATTCACCGACGCTTACAAATGCCACCACCGCTACCGTAACTGTCTCAGGTCTTATTCCCGGAAAGTATAAAATTAGATTTACGGCCACAGATAGTAATAGCCAAAGCGCTTTCAGTGATATGACGCTAACAGTCGGAATTTGCAATTGCATTCAATTAGTCTATCCAAAACCAATAAAGTAAAAAACATGAAAAAATTAATCGCATCTTTTATCATTTTATGTACATTGGCCTGTAGCGCCCAAACTGCCACGTCTTTTGTATTGACACCAAACTGCAAGCAGACTGTTAAATCAACAGATACTGCCGTTGTATTTGCTCAATTGACGGCATCCGACGGCTATGGCTCAATAGGCTGGCAGGTGGTTAGCTGCCCCACGGCGCCGATAATGTCCACGCCTTTAGTTTCGTATCAAACCGGAATTCAGGCCGTTTCGAGTATGCAATTATATGGGCTTGTTCCCGGCACATATGTACTTAGGGCGACAGGAAAAAGCACTGGTGGAACTACCGGCAGCGCTTTAGACTCGCTTATTGTTGTCTCTCCACCGCCTCCACCTAAGCCGAGAAGTGTAACAATTGCGACGGTAATGATTTTTGGAATACCGATTATTGTTCCATCTGGTGCGCTTACGTTAAAATACGACGACGGTTCAACGATAACGCAATAAAGTCCTTTTAAAAATAAAAGGTCACAAATACTCTAATTATTTTTGGCCTTTAAACAACAAAATACCATGAAGAAAGCAATTTTTATGACAGCTCTATTAGCTGTTTCTTTTGTTTCGTTCGGTCAGTCAAAGAAGACAGATCCTGTTAAAAAAACAGAATCGTCGGCGATGAATAAAACCGATTCGGTTGACCACTTCATACTCGATATGTCAATCGGCGAACTGGTTCAATTGAATCAGTTTATAATAAGCGCCGATTTGTACAGCGACAAAGGAAGGGAGCAGTATGCAAAAAGTCTTCTCGAAAAAGTAAAACAAATTCGCTTACCCGTCCCGGCTGACACGACGAAGAAAAAATAATTCGTCAAACGTGTCCAATGGTCAATACAACAAATCAATTCGAGCTCTTCTTACAGGTTGCTAAGGTTATAGGGGTAGTTGTCGGCGCTTTTATTGCTTATGGAAAGTTCATGTCGCATATACGCGAAATGGAACTAAAAATCCAAATGCTTGAGGGAAAGCTGGCTGAAAAAGAAAAAGAGTTCGAGAAACTGGATGCAAAGATTGACCTTCTGAATGAGAAGTTTAGCGGTAAGCTGGACACGTTACTCGAAAAAATAATTAACGTCCAAATCCAATTGGGCAAACTTTAAATCAATCAAACATGAAAAAAATCGCGTCATTTCTTACATCGTTTTTGCTGGTAGCTCTCATTATGTTTATTCCTTTTATTTCTTTCGCTCAGGATAGCACCGCTACCGGGGGCGTTTCTGCCGGGTTGGGGCTGCCCTCATGGTTCAGCATCGCTGCCGGTATTGTACTCGGTTTGTATGAACTCGTTATCCGGTACGTTCCGACTTCAAAAAACTGGTCAATCCTCGGGTGGGTTATAAAGATCATTCAAATGATCGTACCTAATAACAACTCGCAAACACCTTCACAACCTCACAGTTAATGAAGAACATTTTCATCCGCGCGGCATTGGCATTGCTGATAGCCGCGCTTTTTTCTTGTAACCCATACAAGAAAATACAACAAAACGACGCGCAAACCGATGCCTTACGCGCAAAATGGGTGAACGACTGGGTTAAGCTTCACCCATGCCCGCCCGGTCCTGAAGTTAACCTCGATAGTGTGTGCGTCATGATTTGGAGCGGAATGTCTGAAATGCACAAGCATAACGATTCTGTAAACGATGAACAAAGCGTCGGATTAGAAAATTCGATTATTTCTTGGTTCAGAGAATATAGCAAGCTCGAAAAAAAATATGATAGCCTTGTCAAGCTTGGAAAAGTCGTTTATATTCCACAATCACCACAATACATACTAAAGCCAGTAGAAGACCTCCGACGAATTCAATTGCTTTCTGACAGCGTCGATGCACTTAACATTCGCGTCGCTCATTTTCAGGCCGTTTCAAGCACACAAAACAACGATTGCGCAACGCAGGTTAAAGCAGCTAATAAAGAAAAAACAAAGTGGATTTGGTTATTCATCGCATCATGCGTTGTAATAGTGGGGGGCGCTGGTCTGGCGTTGTACAAAAAATTCTATTAAACAACTCTAAAAAACACAACCATGGCAGATTTTAAAACAGCGTTCGCCGCTACCATGAACATAGAAGGCGGCTACGAAAACGACAAAGACGATTCAGGCGGCGAAACCTATGCCGGTATTAGCCGCAATAACTGGCCGAATTGGGCGGGATGGTCCGCTGTTGATCATATGAAGCAAACGCCAAACTTCCCCGGAAACCTTGATCAGTCAACCATTATAAGGCAACTAGTCGAAAGCTTCTATAAAACAAATTTTTGGGATGTCTTGGATCTTGACAGCGTTACAGGCCAACCTATTGCAAACGAACTGTTCGACCTTTCGGTAAACTGTGGCGTTCAAACCGCTGGTAAGTTTGCGCAACGTGCTGCAAACGCCCTTAATGACGACGGAAAAAAATGGGGAGATATAGCCGTTGACGGGGTAGTCGGCCTTGCGACCATTCGGGCAATAAACACTGCAAATCAATCTGACCTTCTGAAATGCATTATAGCCTTGCAAGGCGCTGCATATATTCTTATCTGCGAGAAAAATAATAAACAGGAAAAGTTTATGGCCGGATGGATCCGGCGGGCTTTTAAACAACTGGCATAAGCGGGGGTTGTTTTCACATGGTTGTTTTTAAGAGAAACCGGACGTTTTTACGTTCGGTTTTTTTAATCCAACATTCAAAATATAATCGGTTGATTATTTTGCAGGGCCGCGCGGGGTCAGTATTTTGCAGTCATAAAATTACAACATGCCAACTTTCTCTTTTAAACTTGGGCGTGAATTTCTCCCAGAAATGCCCATCGAAGAAAATCAACGCTGTGATGTAGAGTATTCAGTAAGAAAAGTAAACTCTTTCGTTTCGGCTTTCAGAATCGAAAAAATTACCTTCACTGTTCAGCAACTGAACCACATCGCTCCGAGTTCAGAACTCTATACAAAAATGATCGATGCCGCAAAGGCTCATGAGAAATCGCTGAGCGAAACAGAATCTCAATTCTGGAAGGCCGAAGCAGAAATGAATTAACCTAATTTTAAAGCAAACATCTCAATTTAAACCTAATGGCAATACAAATGAACCGCGCTCAACGCAAGCGCGTAAAGATGAAGCTGTCGATATCAGCTCCTACCGGTTTTGGAAAAACATATAGCGCACTTTTGTTAGCGTTTGGGTTGACTAATGATTGGACGAAGATTTGTGTTATTGATACAGAAAACGGATCTGCATCTTTGTATGAGCATTTGGGGCCTTACTACGTTATTGAATTGGATAAAAACTCTCCAACTCTTGTTGAAGACTGGTGTGAGGCGGTATCCTTTTGCAAGGCAAATGGAATCGAAGTTTGTATAACAGATAGCATGTACCACCTTTGGCAAGGTGTTCTTAGCTACGTTGATAGCCTTGGCGGCGGCTTTACCAACTGGAAAAAAGGTTCTCCAGTTTGGAATAAAATCGTTGACCAAACTATTCTCGGGGTTGATATGCATTTTATTTGCACGATCAGAAAAAAACAAGGTTACGAAATCGAAAAAGACGAAAAAGGTAAAAATGTTCCAAAAAAAATCGGGATGGAAGATCAGGTCCGTGACGGGTTTGACTATGAAATGACAGTCGCTTTCGATATTATAAATGACAAGCATATGGTTAAGGTTAATAAAGACCGAACCGAAATGTTTGTCGGAAAGCAGGAATTTGTAATTACATCAAAAACCGGAAAGATGATCTTGGATTGGTGCGAAAAGGGAATAACGCCTGAGCCTGAAAAACCACCAAAGAAAGCAATAAGCGACAAAGCGCTTAATGGAGGTATTGAACGGTGGAAGAAAGGGGAAAAGGAAATTTTCGCCAAGTTGAGAGAAAGCTACACCCTTACTGATTCTCAGGAACAAACACTGAAAGACGTCGAAAACGCATAAAAAAAACCGAATCGATGAAAAAGAAAACAATAAACTCTGTTATTTGCAAAAAGTTTGACAGCTTTTTGAAGTCAATAACTGACGAAGATGTTCGAAACCTTATTGAAGCCAATACCGTTATAACTGGCGGATGCATCGCTTCCATGCTATTGAAAGAAAAGGTTAACGACTACGACCTTTATTTCACCAATAAAAAAACCGTACTCGCCGTCGCAAATTATTTCGTCGCTCAGTTTAACGAATTGAATAATACGTCTCATGAAGTTGTTGACGGTGAAAAACTCGAAGGTTATGAAGATAGAAGCGGCGTAACCTGTAATATGACGCCTGATCGGGTTAAAATAGTGGTTAGGTCGGCCGGGGTTGCTTCTTCGGGAGATAAGGACACATACGATTTTGGAAATGAAGAATCGGAAGAAATAGCAGATGTAGTTGAACAACTTGACGACTTTGCTGCTGAGCCGATTGACCAGTTTGAAAAGGAATACGTCCCGGTATTTCTTTCAAACAATGCGATAACTCTTTCTGGTAAAATTCAAATCGTTATTCGTTTCTATGGCGAACCGGGGGAAATTCACGATAATTACGATTTTGTTCATTGTACAAACTATTGGTCTTCTCGTGAAAGGAAGGTGGTTTTGAACCTTCCGGCCATGGAGTCGTTGATGGCGCGTGAACTGTCATATATCGGAAGCAAATACCCGGTTTGTTCCGTGATCCGTACACGTAAATTTCTGAAACGTGGCTGGACGATCAACGCAGGCCAATACCTGAAAATGCAATTCCAGATAAGCAAATTGGATTTGTCAAATCCTTTTGTCCTCGAGGATCAGTTAACCGGAGTTGACTTTGCTTTCTTCGATGGCCTTATCCAGCGCCTAAAAGAAAAGCAATCAAAAGAACCAGACTTTAAACTGGACTATGGGTACTTGGCAACAATAATCGACAAAATGTTTTAATGAAAACAATCATCGCGGTCGTCTGCAAAGACGGCATAGAGTGGGAAGCATGGTTAAAGCAATCATTTTGTCGTCACTATGGACCGTATTGTTATAGCTACAATAAAGAAAGGAGAATCCTTACTTTTATGAATGTCGAATTCAGGTGCATTACACGCGCTGATCATTGCCGGGGAATTCATTTCGATGCAGTCATTGAAGCGTGGGGGTCTTATATGAACAAAGAATATAAACAAATTATCGAAATTATTAAACAACGACTAATACCATGTCAAAAATCCAACGCATAAGCGTTCAAAACCTTAAATCAATCGGCAAAGCAGAAGCCACTTTCAACGGCTGCACCGCTATTGTAACCGCAGGCAACGGAAAAGGCAAAACCTCGTTTCTCCGCCAGCTTATTGATCGGATGCGAAGCATAAAAGCTGATCGTATAGTCAAGGAAAACAATACAGACGGGTTCTATGAAATGGAACTTACGACCGGTGAAAAAATACGATGGGAATTTGAGGATAAAGGAAAGGGTTTGAAAGAAAAAATGATCTTTATTGACGGTAAGGGACAACAGAAGTTGACAAAGGATATGTGTGAATACTTCTTCCCGAAAGGATTTGATATCGACAAATTCTTGGAACAAACCCCGGCAGAACAGCGCAAGCAGGTGTACAAGATTTGCGGAATAAACTTCGAGGATATTGACAAGCTTATCGCAGAAGCCGTTGAAAACAGAAAGTACCTAAACAAAAAGGTAACGGAAGATTACGCCCGGCTTGGAACTTTGGATAAAAACCTTCCTGATCAGGAGGACAAAAGTTGGGAAACTATACAGGAAAAAATAAACCGTGCCGGAGAACTGAACGCAAAAATCGACAGCTTTGAATATAAGTTGTCGGAAAAAAAGAACAAGCTTGCCGAAAATAAGAATTTGATTGAACAGCTAAGGGACGAAATAAAATCCCTTGAAGACCAAAACATGCAGCTTGAAACAGATATCGATAAGGGTGAAGCGGCACTGAAACTACCGCAGTGGAAAAAAGCCGTTGACTCCGATTTGACCGCTATGAAAAAAGAAGTCGAAACAATCAAGAATAAAAACAAGCTCATTGAAAAAAACAACGAGCAACGTATTTTGTACAAAGAATACGACAAGACGGTCGAAAATAGAAATGCCGCCCATTCGGAAGTTGAACGGCTTGAAAAGGAAAAGATCGACGCGATAACAAACTGCCATACACTGCCGGAAGGGTTCGGGTTTACATCCGACGGTGTTACGTATAATGGGTATCCTTTCGAAAAGCAAAGCCTTTCACTCTCGGCTATATATATAGCTGCTTTAAAGCTTGCTTCGCTAAGCTTGGGAGAAGTAAAGGCTATCCACTTCGAAGCTTCTGCCCTTGATAAAAAGTCCCTACATGAAATTGAAAAATGGGCTAAATCAAACGACCTTCAACTTCTGATTGAACGCCCCGATTTCGAAGGCGGCGAAATCGAATACCACATCGTAGATGAAACAAAATGATTTTTCCGGAATTTCTATTCATGCGATTATCGCTCTTTCTCAGGAAGCGTTAAAGCAACGTGAACTTGAATTGATCTTAGAGAAAAAAAAACCACTCCCGGAACAAGTTCCGATCCCAACAATTGAACAAGTTTTTTCAGATGTGTGCCAAGCATTTGGCCTGCCGGAAGAAAGGGTAAAATTAAAAGGTCGAAAGCATGAATTTGTATTCGCTCGTCATGTTTTTTGCTATGTCATACGAAGAATACGTCCGGATATCTCATTAAAAAACATCGGTATTTTTATTTCTGGCCGCGACCACACTACTGTAATTCACGCTTGCCAATCGATTCAGGACGGATTGGATTCAAAAGATCCGGTTTTTTGGACAGAATGGCGAGTATTTCTACACAATACAAAATTATTCAAACAGGATGCTTAGCAATTTAGATAAAGAAAGAATTTCAGAGTTTACCCATGAGTTATTAAATGTAATCGATGATCCGGAGCGAGAAGGTATTATTGAAACTCCAAAACGAGTTGCAAAAATGTGGGATGAATTTCTTTCGCCAGAACCGTTTGAGTTCACTACGTTCAGAAATGAATCAAAGGGTGACGATATGATAATAGAAGCCGGAATTGACTTCTATAGCGTATGCGAACACCACCTGCTTCCTTTCTTCGGGACGGCAACAGTCGCGTATATTCCGAATGACGGTATAATAGTTGGTATTAGCAAGCTTGCCCGTTGCGTGGATTTTTACTCCAGAAGGTTGCAAAATCAGGAACGCATAACCCGTCAAATCGCAAACAGGCTTAAAGAAGAGCTTATGCCTAAAGGTGTCGCCGTTGTTTTAAAGGCCCGCCATCTGTGCCAAGAAATGCGCGGCATAAAAAAAACTGGCGCTGAAACAATAACGAGCTGTATGAAGGGGGTGTTTGAGCACGACATGAACGCCAGAAACGAATTTCTTAAACTCGCTAAAATATAAACAATCATGACAGACAATCAATTGATGGATGGACACAAATTACGGCTTCAAATCAATCATCTCGAAGCTGTAATTACTAAAGCTCAGGGTGACAAAATCGATTTTTTCAAAAACGTTGACGAATGTCGCATCGGGGCTCATGCACCCAATGTTGATGACATTAACCTGAATGACTTCTTGCCGGGTTACGCATCGGTTAAACAGGCATTCATCCGGAACGTGAGAAAAAAAATCGAAGAACTTAAAAGAACATACGCGCGGATATGAAATATTATGCCGCCGTCGCCAACAAAGAAGAAATAGCGGCAGTATCCGTACTGCCGCCTATTCGAATCCTTGCCTCGTATTACATTTTCAAGAAAAAAATCGAACTTATAAAAAAATGCATTAAGGATGGAAACGAAATGTTTATCGACTCCGGTGCATTTAGTGCCGAAAACAAAGGAGCAATTATTGACATTGACGACTACTGTAAATATGTTATCGAAACGGGCGCAACCGTGTACGCCGGTCTGGATGTTATTGGTGACCCGGTTGCATCCGCTAAGAACATCGAGTATATGGAGCGTGTTTACGGCCTTCATCCGATACCTACCTTCCACATGGGCGGGAGTTTTGATAATCTGCGAAAGCTTTTCGGCTACCCCTACATTGCGCTTGGGGGGATGGTTTTCGCCGGTGGACGTAGGGAATATTGTGACGAGGTTTGGTCGATAATATTACGAGAAGCGCCCGGAATAAAAGTCCACGGTTTCGGCATGACTAACTTGGATTTAATGGAGCGATATCCGTGGTACAGTGTAGACAGCAGTACATACAAAGACGGTCGTAGGTTCGGCAGGCCGAAAATGCTTTCTTCCAACATGGAAATGGTCCAAATGAAAGAAGACGAATTCAGGCAATTGCTGATTAAAATGGGCTACAAAATAACAGACGACATGCCAAGAATGGAATATATTTTCATCTGCGATGTTATTGGTGTTTGGGCCTATAAAATCTATGGAGACCATTTGGATGTATTGAATAAATACCGTAATTTCGATCACTTAACAAGTCAAAACAAACTTTTCTAATGAACGACTTACTCGAATCCATTCTATTTGCGACCGGAATGGGATGCAGTGTTTCTTTCAAGGCCGAAGGAAACCAACTTAGTATCCGAACGATTAAAAAGGTCGATAACACGACTTTTAAACAATTGGATACATGCCTTCCTTTTGATGGTAAGCACGCTGAAGATGCACAAAAGGTCGCAAAGGCTGTAAGGTTTAACGTAAACAAAATAATTTAACGATGATAACAGTCTCCCGCTATCACGACATATGTGCCGGTCATCGGGTATATGGTCACGAGGGTAAATGCAAAAACCTACACGGACATAACTATCGAATACACTTCGAAGTTGCCGGGCCTGATCAGGATGAACAGGGGAGGATAATCGATTTCTCCTTCATAAAGTCAGCGCTTTGTGATTGGCTGGAGAATCGATGGGACCACAAAATGCTGATATGGGAAAACGACCCTATATTGGGGCCGCTATACGGTGTAGGCGACCCGCTCGAAATAATCGCCGTTCCGTTTAACCCTACAGCGGAAAACATGGCCAAACACTTGGTTCAAAATATCGGCCCAGTTCAGCTAAAGGGGAGCGGTTGTGTGTTAATCCGATGCATCGTAGAAGAAACGCGCAAGTGTTCGGCCTTGTACACGCATGACGCGTGGGTATATGGCGATATGATGGCTCAGGATTTGGCCTTTTTTGCTGCCAGAGAAAAGATTAATCACTCGGAAACACTTTCATTTGACGATTTACCTTTTTAAAAAAAATAATCCATGAAACAGAACAGACCTGTACTAGTTTTACTTAGCGGTGGCCAAGACTCGACCACCTGCCTTTATTGGGCAAAGCATTATTTTGAAACCGTTGTTGCGATAGGTTTTGCATACGGCCAAAAGCATATCGCAGAAATTGCTCAGGCTCAAAAAATTGCATCCGATGCTCGGGTGGAATACAATCTATTGAACTGTACCGGGCTTTTGGAAGGGAGCAGCCTTGTAGAACACTGGCGCGACCACAATAGCAGCCACGAACAGAACCCGGCATTACCTGCCAGCTTTACGCCCGGTCGGAATATGCTATTCCTTACCCTTGCCGCAAGCTTCGCCTTTAATTATGGTATCAGGGATATTGTAACAGGCGTGTGTCAAACCGATTACAGCGGCTACCCTGACTGCCGCCGAGATTTTATTGACCAAATGGAACATACGTTAAGCTATGCGGTTGACCCGGCTTATACGATGTCAATTCTGGAAGCGGCAGCGGATGACAAAAAGCATATGAATCCAACTTTTTCGATCCACACCCCGCTCATGAAGCTGACCAAAGCCGAAACGTGGAAGCTGGCCAATGAACTGGGATGCCTGAAAGTTGTTATCGATGATTCTATGACGGACTACAACGGTGACCAAACAAAGAACGAGTGGGGAATGGGTGTAAACAACAACCCCGCAACCGAATTGCGTGTAAAGGGATTTTATGAGGCCAAGCAAAAGGGATGGTTGCGTCCGATGATTGAGCCGGTTGAAGGATTTTAAAAACAATCCGGATTTTTGTTGGAAAGAACATAGGCCGTCCGTACCTTCAAGTCTCAAAGCAAAACAATAATCTATTAAAAGCAATTGACATGAAGAAAGCAACCGTAAAGGTAACGTCAAAGGCCGACAAACAGGCCGGTTTGAAACAGGAAGCAGGAAAGCCCGCACCGGGCGTACAAGTAGCAGACATCCCGGCAGATGAACCGGAAGCAGGCGCAACAACAGCCGATACTGATACTGATACCAAAGGCGAAACAGCCCCGGTAGTCGAAAACAAAACCGCCGCACAAAAGAAGGCCGAGAAGAAGGCAGCGAAAGAAGCGGAAGCCGAAAAGAAAGCCGCCGAGAAAGCCGCCGCCAAAGAAGCAAAAGCCGCCGCAAAGGCTCAGCCGAAAGTAAGCCAGGCGAACGAAACTGACCCGACAAAAATGGGCAAGCTCGCCCTTGTGCGTTACCTACGCGCTCAGGGAATCAGCCGGGAAGATATCATAAAGAACCACAAAGACAACGAGGGTAACCCGTTCCATCCGGTCACAGTTTCGATCCAATCCGCAAAGGTGGAAAAAAAGCTCGGCTGGAAGTCCCCCGCCGCTATCAAGCGCGAAGAAGAAGCAGCCGCAAAGGCAGCAGAGGAAGCAAAGAAAGCTGCCGAAGCTCCCAAAGAATCAGCCGCCAATACCGAGGCCGTTGCATCATCCAATACACAAGCGACTGAGTAATGGGAAAGGCGCTAGCGCCTGCCCTTATCATCGCATACCTTCTGGCATTCGTAAGCGCCAATTTGTTAGTTAATCATTTTGGCGCTTACGGCCTTTGGTTCTCCAGTCTTTTTTTAATTCCTTTCGATTTCATAATCCGTTGCTGGTTTCAGGAACGCATTAAAAGCAAATCGACTCTTCTGTTAATGCTTTTTGGCTTAACTATCGCAGTCGCTTTAATTACCATTTCGTTTAATGCTGTTCAAATCGCATACGCCAGTACTGTCGGTTTTACTGCCGCTCAGTTGGGCGCTGGAATTTGGTATCGAATGTTGAAAAACAAAAGCTTGTTTATCAGGGTTAACATGACTGATTTGATAGCGATAGTTTGTGATAGTATCGCCTTTCAAATCTTGGCCTTTGGTACGCTTAATCCGCTTGTAACTATCGGGCAGGTAGTTGTAAAGTTTGCAGGCGGTTTGCTCTGGTATTACATTTTATTCAAACGATTAAAAATTCAAAAATGGCTCATAAAATAGCCGAAGCCGCTGGCTTCTTTGGTATACTGCTGCTTGGTTTTGTTATCGGTTTGACATCCTTTCGGAAAAAGTCAAAGGAACATAGCCGTATCCGAAATGCTGCAATCGGAATAATGATCGTGTTTTTTTGCCTGCTATTAGGTAGCTGTACCTCAGAGCATGATTTTTCTGTTGGGGAGCAACAGCTTGAAGTAATGGGATATCACGACATACACGAAACCGGGTATGCATGGTTTTGCTGTGACGACAATGATGATTTTGAAACCGGCTTTAAAGCTGTAAGCGCCAAAGGTGACACGGTCGCCGGTTGTTTTTGTTCCACATTAACTAAAGGTGTTACAATACGATTCAAATGAAACCAAATACACTAATAGTCTCCGAAGTTTTCTACAGCATACAAGGCGAAGGCCCCACTATGGGCGTACCCGCCGTGTTCTTGCGCCTTGCAGGGTGCAACCTCCTTTGCGAGTCTAAAACGTGGCGCTGTGACACAATAGAAGTGTGGCAAAAGGGAAAGGCAACGCCATTTGACGAAGTCTTTGACGAAACTCATTTAGCTGCATTCAAGCATAACGCCCATTTGGTTATCACTGGCGGCGAACCCCTATTGCACCAACACGCTATCGTAGATTTTTTGACACGTATTTTCTCTTCTCCTTCCTTCGCACCAGTAATTGAAATCGAAACTAACGGAACTATTATTCCGTCAGAAGGGATCAAGCGTTGGGTTTCAAAATTCAACGTAAGCCCTAAGCTGGCTAATAGCGGTGAAATATACGAAAGGCGCGTCAACGAAGTTGCTCTTAGGCACTTTGCCAACATGCGATACAAATCCATGTTCAAATTCGTTGTTTCAAAACAGGAGGATTTGCTGGATATCGAAGACGAATTTGGTTTTCTTCCTAATGGCATGATCATGCTGATGCCTGCCGGGGATACCCGCGCAAAGCTGAATAAGATCCGTCCTATTGTGATCGATATGTGCAAGGCTTCCGGATTCTGGTATAGTGAACGCCTTCATATCGTAGCGTGGAATAAAAAAAAAGGCGTCTGATGAATTGCCCGCATTGCGATATCGGAGTTAATTTTGAAGGTTGGGCACCGCAATGGAGCGTTTTGGGCCGATTGTCCTTCTTGTGGAAAAGTTTTCTATATTGACTACGATTATTATACTTACGGCCCTGACGATGATGAAGCGCCTATGTACGAAGCGATGATTGGTCCAGAATGGGACCCGGAAGGAAAGAAACCTGATACCTATGAAAAAACAATTCTCGTAATCGAAAATTAAAACAAACAACCATGAATAAAATTTCCGACGAAGAAAAACTCCATCGTTTTTCTGCCATGTTCAGCGAAATCCAAGCCGCTGTAAATTCCGGCCAACCTGTTCAGTTTGAACGCCTCTGCGACAAACATAAGTGCAAATGGAATGCAGGTACGAGGTCGGTACGTGCAATTCTCGTTGATAAGATGAAAATTCTTGTCCAAAAAACGGTCAATACTTTCGAATGGTCGCCAAATTTCAACGAAAGTAAGTATGGCGACATGCACTTTGACGAGCTTGTAAAAGCCATCTTCAAAAAAGCTCAGGCATGGGAAAGCGAAAGCCGACAACAGGAAGCACCGCCCAAACCAATTTATTCCGAAACCGGAGAGGAAGTTACAATAGCGTTTGACCCGATGGAAGTCATCGCCTTGAAACAGGTTATTCAGATCGCTGTAACAAATTGCACCCTCAAACCGGTTCACGCCCTCCTGATTGATCAGATAATGGAAAAATTACCCTAAATGGAAGCCAGAATAAGAAAAGAAGACCTTATTGCATTCAAGGAACAAAGTGCAGATATTGTTATAAAAAACGATATACAACCGGTTCTGCAATTCCTGAGGGTTAAAGTTGAAGGAGATTTTGCAACGATAACAAAGAACAACAACCGTGCGTTCATTGTCAAATCTATCGCAAATGATTCGGATGATTGCGAATTTCTTATCGACGAAAAAACTCTTTATGACTTTATGAACGCCTGCGAAGGCGAGTATATTACCTTCAAAACTTCTGGCCTCCGTATCGAAATAAGCTGCGGAAAGGCCCGGTTGTTCAGCCCGA
>Ga0105238_10000676_pt1 | contig 35848 bp, 33 predicted proteins | sample KBSC34metaG_FD_81526 | JGI IMG/M metagenome (GOLD analysis project Ga0105238, IMG submission 81526) | Corn rhizosphere microbial communities from Kellogg Biological Station, Michigan, USA - KBS C3-4 metaG | ecosystem: Host-associated > Plants > Roots > Rhizosphere > Soil | place: Michigan, USA...
CGCGGCCGCGGCCGTCGACGAAGCCATCAGCACTCGCCAATCCGTGCGTGCGTTCCTGCCGACGCCGGTCGAGCGCGCCACGGTCGAGAGATTGCTCACGCTTGCCAGCCGCAGCGCAAGCGGCAGCAACATCCAGCCCTGGCGGGTTCGGGTGATCGCCGGCACGATCAAGGAGCGCCTGACCAGGGAAATCTTCGACGCCGTCGCGCGCGACGGCTTTGAACCCTATCAGCGCGAATGGAATTATTATCCCGTCAACTGGCGTGAGCCATTTCTCGCCCGCCGCCGCAAGATCGGATGGGACATGTACAACCTGCTCGGCGTCGCCAAGGGCGATTTCGAGGGAACGCAACGCGCGCGGATGCGCAACTACGAATTCTTCGGCGCGCCAGTCGGCATGATCTTCACGCTCGACGAGGACCTCGAGATCGGCAGCTGGCTCGATCTCGGCATCTATCTGGGGACGCTGATGGTCGCGGCGCGCGGCCACGGCCTGCACACTTGCCCGCAAGCGGCCTTTGCCGATTTTCACAAGATCATCCGGCCGCTGCTCGATATTCCCGAGAAGGAAGTCATCGTTTGCGGCATGGCGCTCGGTCACATCGACCCTGACGCGCCGGTCAACAGGCTCGTCACCGCCCGCGCGCCGCTCGGCGATTTCGCAAGCTTCGAGGGTCTGTGAAGCGATGACGCTCAGTCTGCCGAACAGGATGATCGTTGCCGAAGTCGGCCCACGCGACGGTCTGCAGAGCTTTCCGCGCTGGATCGATACGGCCACCAAGGTCGCAATGATCGACCGCCTGTCCGATCTCGGCCTGCCCGTGATCGAGGTCTCGAGCTTTGCGCATCCGAAAGTCGTGCCGCATCTGCGCGACGCGGACGAGGTGTTTGAGCGGATCAAGCGCCGCCCGGGCACGGTGTACCGCGCGCTGGTACCGAATGCGCGCGGCGCCGAGCGCGCGGCCGCGGCGCGGGTTGACGAAATGCTGGGTCTGATCACGATCAGTGCGACCTACACCCGCAAGAACCAGAATATGACGATCGAACAGGCGATCGAGCAGAACCTCGCATCGTTCGGCATCGCCGAGTCCCATTCGATTCCTTTCGTGATGGCGCTCGGCATGGCATTCTGGTGCGCCTATGAAGGCAAGATTCCGGAAGATGACGTCATCGCCGTGGTCCGCCGGCTGCATGATGGCGGCATTCGCCGTTTCTATCTCGCCGGCTCGCTCGGCATGGAAGATCCCGCACATGTCAACCGCCTGTTCCTGCGACTCGCAAAGCTCTTCCCGAATGCGTCCTTCGGCTTCCATATCCACAATCTCTCGGGGATGGCGACCGCCAACATCCTGGCGGCGCTGGATGCCGGGGCCGCGTGGCTGGAAGGCGCGATTTGCGGCATTGGCGGCGGGATCGCGATGCCGAACAAACTCGGGTCTGTCGGCAATTTTCCGACCGAAGACCTCGTCTCCATGCTCGCCGAGATGGGCATCGAGACAGGAATCGATCCCGAGCGAACGGTTGCGCTGTCGCGGGAGATCGCCGCCCTGCTCGGCATCGATCCCCAGAGTCATCGCGGTAACGGCGCCACCCGCAAGTCGGTCACCGAACTCGCTGCCACCAATCCAAATATGAGATATTCATGACGTCCATTCCCGCATACCGGTCGCTGCTGGCCGTTCCCGCCTCCTCCCCGCGCTTCATGGAGAAGGCCACGCAGGGGCCGGCCGACGCCATTTTCCTCGACCTCGAAGATGCGGTAATCCCCTCGCTCAAGCCAAAGGCGCGTCAGGACGCGATCACGGCGCTAAACCAGCTGGACTGGGGCCGGCGCGGCGTCGCCGTTCGCGTCAACGGCTTTGGTACCGCATGGGGCTGCCGCGACATCATCGAGGTGGTCGAGGCCTGCCCGCGGCTTGACTATATCCTGCTGCCGAAATGCGAAGGGCCCGCCGACGTGCACGCCGTCGATGTCATGATCAGTTCGGCGGAAGCAGCCGCGCGGCGCGAGCGCAAGGTCGGCATCATGGGCCTGATCGAGACCCCGCGAGGCGTCGCCAATGTCGAGGCGATCGCGCAAGCCGGCGGCCGGTTGCGCGCACTGGTGTTCGGCGGTGGCGACTATCAGCTCGATCTCGGCAGCTTTCAGCGCGCGGTCGGGGCCCCTGCCGCCGATTATGTGGTTCTGACCGACGACGGCGGCCGAGGCGGGCGGCAAAGCCACTGGAACGACCTCTGGCATTTTGCCACCGCGCGGATCGCCAATGCCTGCCGCGCCTTCGGGGTCACACCAATCGACGGTCCATTCTCCGGCATTCCCGACGCGGACGGGCTGCGCGCGGCTGCCAAACGCGCGCGCGTGCTCGGCTTCGAATGCAAGATGGCCATCCATCCCTCCCAGATCGACATCATTCACGAGGTGATGACGCCATCGGCCGACCAGATTGCCTGGGCGAAAGAGGTGCTGGAAGCCATGGCCGCGGCCGAGCGCGAGGGACGCGGCGCGGTAAAGGACAAGAACGGCGAGATGATCGACCTCATGCATATCAAGGTTGCCAACAAGCTGCTCGAACGCGCGACGCGCATCGGAGACCGCTCATGAGCGCGCTCAAGGGAATCCGCGTCCTCGATCTCGGGACCTTTATCGCAGGTCCTCATTGCGCAACCATCCTCGGCGAGTTCGGCGCCGAGGTCATCAAGGTCGAGCCGCCCACGACCGGCGACTCGCTGCGGCGGCTCGGCACCAACACCGAGTGCGGCGATACGCTGGTGTGGCTTTCGGAAGCGCGAAACAAGAAGTGCGTCACGCTCGACCTGTCCAGCGAACGCGGCCGGGACGTGCTGCGGCAATTGGCGGCGAAATGCGACATCATCGTCGAGAATTTCCGGCCGGGCACGCTGGAGAAATGGGGACTCGGCTACGACGAGTTGAAGAAGCTCAATCGCGGCGCGATCCTGGTGCGCATCTCCGCCTACGGCCAGGACGGGCCGATGCGCTCGCAACCGGGCTTCGCCCGCATCGCGCATGCATTCTCCGGCCTGACCTATCTGGCGGGCCTGCCGGGTGGCGTGCCGGTCGTACCCGGCTCGACGTCCCTTGCCGACTATATGTCGGGCATGTATGGCGCGATCGGCGCGCTGGTCGCGCTGAGGGCGCGCGAGACAACCGGCGAAGGCCAGTGCATCGACCTCGCCCTCTATGAATCGGTGTTCCGCGTGCTCGACGAGATCGCGCCGGCGTTCCAGAAATTCGGCTATGTGCGCGAACGCATGGGCGCCGACACGGTGAATGTCTGTCCACACAGCCACTACGAGACAAAAGACGGCAAGTGGATCGCGATCGCCTGCACCAGCGACCAGATGTTCGCGCGGCTGGCCGAAGCCATGGAGCAGCCGGAACTCGCCTCGGCGCAACAATATGGCCCGAAGGATTTGCGGCTCGGCGCACGCGACGAGGTCAACGCCATCGTCGCCAAATGGGTCGCTTCGCTCGATCTTGAAACGGTGCTGGCGCGATGCATGAAAGGCGGCGTGCCCGCCAGCCTGATCTTCAGCATCGCCGACATCTTTGAAGATCCGCAATACCGCGCGCGCGGCAATATCAAGATGGCGGATTCCCGCGCCGGCGCGCTGGCGGTTCCCGACGTCGTGCCGAAGCTGTCCGCTACCCCCGGCGAAATACGCTGGCTCGGCGAGGGTCTGGGTGCACAGAACGAGGAAATATTTCGAGGCCTCCTTGGCTTGACAGACGATGACCTCAGCCAATTGCGTCATGAGGGAGTGATCTAGTCCCACATTCGCCTCGCAAGCGGTGACCTTCATCAACGAGGAGTGCCCTTTCCTCAGCGAAGCTGATAAGAAGGCGATCGCTTCGCCGGCAACTTCATCAAATACATCAAGCAGGCTGGTGGCCGCGATCCGGTCGTTCGATGACTCGGGTCGGCAATCAGGATTTCAAGCAGGGAGGAAGGTCTTCATGGCGATTGGATTTCAGATATGCAAGCGCGTGCGCAAGGTTGATCCGGCTATCGTAAGCAGATTCCGCGAACTTCCGGTCGCCAATATCAGCGACTCCATGTCGCGCATCACCGCCGGCGGTCCGTCGCTGCGCCCGATCCACAGGGAAGGCGTGCTCGCCGGCCCGGCCTTCACCGTGAAGACGCGGCCGGGCGACAATCTGATGGTGCACAAGGCGATCGACATCGCCGACCCCGGCGACGTTATCGTCGTCGACGGCGGTGGCGATCTCACCAACTCGCTGATCGGCGAGATGATGGCGACGCAAGCCGAACGCCGCGGCATCGCCGGCATCGTCATCTACGGCTCGATCCGCGACTACGACACGCTGCATGCCGGCAGCTTTCCGGTGTTCGCGGCCGGCGTCACGCATCGCGGTCCCTACAAGGACGGCCCCGGCGAAATCAACGTGCCGGTTGCGATCGACGGCATGGTGATCGAACCGGGCGATCTCATCGTCGGCGACGGCGACGGCATTGTTTGCGTGCCGTTCGGTGTCACCGCAGAGGTGCTGAAGGCCACTGAAGCCAAGCATCAGGCCGAGATCAAGCAGATGGCAGCCATCAAGGAGGGCAAGCTTGATCGCACCTGGGTTGACGCTGCCCTGACCCGCCTTGGCTGCAAGATTCACGATTGATCGAACGGTCTCGAGGAGGCACGCGTGCTCAACTATCCGGCCGCGCTCAACTAGGCGGAAGATTGCCTTGATCATCGACTCGCAGGTTCATCTCTGGGAAGCCCATCGCCCCGACCGGCCCTGGCCCGCCGAGCAGATCGGCAAGCCGTCTTTTGTCGCCGTTCCCGGCGCGCGGCCACATCGCGCCGAGCCGCTCGCCGCCGATGAGTTGATCGGCATGATGGACCGCACTGGCGTCGACCGGGCCGTGATCGTGCCGCCATCGCCGGTCGGGGACTCCAACGACACGGCGCTCGAGGCCGTCAGCCGCTATCCCGACCGGTTTGCGGTGATGGGCCGCTTCAATCCCGATGCCGACGGCGCGCGCGAGCGGCTGGAAACCTGGCTCGATCAGCCGGGGATGCTCGGCATCCGCATGACCTTCTACAAGCCGCATTGGGCGCGCTGGCTGGCACCCGGCGTCGTCGACTGGTTCTGGTCCGGATGCGAACGCCTGAACATCCCGCTGATGGCACTCGCGCCCGGCCTGCTCGGGGAAATCGCTGACCTGGCCGAGCGCCATCGCGGTCTCACCATCATCCTCGACCACATGGCGCGCGAGAGCGCGCTGCGCGACGACGAATGTTTCGCCGATCTGGACCGGATGCTGGCGCTGGCAAGGTTTCCGAACATCGCCATCAAGGCGAGCGCGCTGCCCTGCTACAGCAACGATGCCTATCCATTCCCCCGCCTCACGCCTTATTTGCAGCGCACCTTCGAGGCATTCGGCGCCGAGCGCATCATGTGGGGCTCCGATCTGACGCGGCTGCCCTGCAGCTATCTCCAATGTCTTGATCATGCCCGGCGCGAATTGCCGTTCCTGAACGACGACGACCGCGCCCGCCTGCTCGGCGGCACAGCGGCAAGATTGCTGCGCTGGCCCGCAACGCGCAGCGCCTTCTAACCAACAACCACCGAAGAGGTCCGCTTGTGACTGCGAAGATCAATCGACGCTCTGCCCTCTCGCTGCTTACAGGCGCGAGTCTTTTGCCCGCCCTGAACAGACCGGCTTTCGCCGCCGCCTTCCCGGACCGGCCGATCCACGTCGCCGTGCCATTCTCGGCGGGTGGCGCGGTCGACATCGTTGCGCGAACCGTGATGCAGCAGGCGGGGCCCGCACTCGGCCAGCCGATCGTGATCGAGAACCGGCCCGGCGCCAGCGGCAATATCGCAACCGCCTTTGTCGCCAAGTCCGAGCCCGACGGCTACAATCTCCTGATCGGCGCCAACAACCTCGCCACAAACGATGCGCTGTTCGACAACCTCCCCTTCAACGCCGAGAAGGACCTGGCGCCGGTGACGCTGGTCGGATACTCGCCACTGATCCTGGTGGTGCAGCCGCAATTCGAGGCCAGGACCGTCAAGGACATCGTCGACATCGCCAAGGCGGCGCCGGAAAAGCTGACCTTTGCCTCCGCCGGCACCAGCACATCAGGTCATCTCGCCGCTGAGATCTTCAAGCAGGTGACTGGCATCCAGGCGCTGCATGTGCCCTACAAGGGCGGTGCGCAGGCGATGGTCGACATCATCGCCGGGCGCGTGTCCTTCATGTTCATCGATCCGGTGCAGGGCATGCCGCAAATCCGCGCCAATCAGCTCCGCGCGGTGGCGGTCAGTTCGGCAGAGCGGCTGGCGCTGCTGCCGGACGTACCCACCGTCAAGGAGGCAGGTTTTCCCGGCGTGGAGGCGACCGTCTGGTGGGGCTTCCTCGTGCCCGCGCAGACGCCGGCGGACATCATCGCGCGGCTGAACCAGGCCATCGACGGCGCACTACAGGACCAAAATGTGAAGAACAGCCTTCACGACGTGGGCGCGGTCGTGAAGGGTGGTTCGTCCAACGACTTCCGGAATTTTCTCAAATCGGAAACCGAGAAGTGGGGCGACATCATCCGTACCGCGAAGATCAAGGCCGAATAGCACGGCTCGTCCGTCAGCATGACTCTACGACCGCGGACCTCGCAGCGGACCAGACCGATCCGGCCGCCTGCCGTTCTCAGCGCTGCACGGTTCTCACCGATTCGCCTCGCACCAGTGTCGGCAGGATAGCGCTCCGGGAGAGCGCAGCGTCGGATACGCCAGCAGCAATGAAATCGAGCGCGGCGCGGCCGCATGCCTCCAGATTCAAATCGATGTGCGTGAGGCGCGGCGTGCTCCATTCCACGAGCTTGGCGTTTCCGATCGCGACCACGGAAATATCCTGCGGCACCGAAAGTCCGACCCGCTGCACCTCGTTGATGATGCCCATCGAGATCATGTGCGTGCTGGCGACGAGACCGGTGATGTCACGATTTGCGGCGAGCAAATCCGACACCGCGGTTTCGGCCGCGTCGGGCCGCGCCGGCTCGAGCAACGTGTGGCGCACCCCCGCCGCCTCGAAGGTCTCCACCATGGCCTCCAACCTCTGCCGCCGCACCGTATTCTGCATCCGTCCGATGGCGATGCCAACGCGCCGGTGACCGTGACTGATCAACTCCTGCGCAGCCATTCGGCCGACCAGGCGATTATCGACGCAGAACTGCGGCGCATCGAGGTCGCGCGGGCTCAGCAGCGCCACCACGACCCCACTCTTCTTCATCTGCTCGACAATGGCGTCAAGTTGGTCGCGATAGGTGAACTGATCGAACCCACCGCCAGCGAGGATGAGTCCAGTTACGCGATGCTCCCAGAGCTGGCGGCAATACTTCAATTCGAGCAGAGGATCGCGCTGCATGTTGCAGACCATCGCCAGCATCGGATGGGCCGCCTCGGCGTGACGGGTCACGGCCTCGGCTATCTCGCCGTAATATGGATCGAGCATGTTGCCTGCGACGAGGCCGACCAACGCCGTTCCGCCGGAACGCAGCGTTCGGGCCAACACGTTCGGCACGTAGCCGAGTTGCAACGCGGTCTCGCGGACGCGATCGCGCAAGAGCGGATCGACCGGCCAGCCGCCGTCGCGCAGAACCCGGCCCGCGGTGCTAACGGACACGCCGGCCTCGCGCGCGACATCGACGAGCGTCGGCCCGCGGCGGGGTCGGGCGGGGAGTGGGTCGGTTTCCGGATCTGTGACGCTCACGTCTTCCACCATCGCGAATCGCAGCGCCCTTTAAAGCCAACTTGACAAAGAAATCCGCCTAAGACAACGTTATCTCAACAAAGATAACGTTGTCTCGATGGAAATCGAGGCCGGGAGGGTCGTCCATGTCTGCAGAAAGCGCAAATCAAGTCGCCTTCCCTCCTCGAGAAATCGGGGCGACCACAGAAATCAGCGGTACTCAAGTAGCGCAAGCGCCGTCCGATCGCCGCCGCTGGGGCATGCTGGTCGCCGGCGTCGCCGTGATGATCCTGCTGTCGAACTACCAATACTGCTTCACCCTGTTCACGCCTGGCATGAAGCAGCAGTTCACGGGCGTTCCCTATTCCCAGATTGCGTTGATCTTCTCGATTTTCGTTCTGTTCGAGACCTGGCCGGTCCCCGTCGTCGGCGGCTTTATCGATCGCTTCGGTATCCGCACGTTGATGCTGATTGGGTCGGTGATGGTCGGGATTGGCTGGATCGGTGGCGGTCTGACGGCGACCAGCGTGTTTCAGCTTTACATCTGGTACGGCCTCATCGCCGGCGTGGGCTGCGGCATCGTCTATGTGGCGGTTGTCGGCAACGCGATCCGCTGGTTTCCGGACCGGCGCGGGCTCGCGGCCGGCATCACCGCGGCGGGTTTCGGCGGCGGCTCGGCGCTGACGCCGATCCCGATTTCGCTGACCATCCAGTCGATCGGCTGGGGCAATGCGATGGCTCTGTGGGGAGCGATCCAGGGCGCTGTCATCTTCCTGCTCGCACTCTATCTCCATGCGCCCGAACCGGGATGGCGGCCGGCGGGCTGGACTCCATTGACCGACAGCCACGTCGTGCAGACATCCGTCGATTACACGTGGAGCCAGACGCTGCGCATGCCCGAGTTCTGGCTACTCTATTTCATCCATTTCCTGATCAGCTTCGGCGGGCTGATGACGCTCGGCAATCTGTCGGAGATCGCGCGATCGCTGCATGTCGAGGGTACCACCATTCTCGGCATATCGATCGTCGCCTTTGCCGCCACTGCAAACGGAATTGCAAGCACCGCATCCCGGATCATCTGGGGGGTCGTTTCCGATCGTATCGGCCGCGAGAACACCATGCTGATCGTATTCATCCTGGAGGCCGGCAGCATCTTCGCCGTCACCCAGATTGCGGGCAACCCGATCCTGTTCGTGATCGTGTTCCCGCTGGTCTTCCTCGGCTATGGCCAGCTCAACACGTTGTTGTCCGCGACGACCGGCGACCTTTTCGGCAGCAGCCATGCGTCTGCGAATTTCGGTCTGGTCTACACCGGAAAGGGCGCAGCCGCGCTGTTTTCGGGGTGGGGCGCGGCTGCGATCGCCGCGATGTTCGCCGGATCGTTCGTCGCTCCTTACTACATCGCTGCCGGCTGCGACGTGCTTGCGGCACTGCTCGCCTTCTTCGCACTCAAACCGATCGCGCGCGCCACGCTTTCAAGAGCGCGGCAAGGCGCCGTGTCCGTTGGTGCGAAGGCATGACATCCGCGCCGGACACGCAACGGCAACCGCAACCCATAAGATAACGGAAGGCTTCCAATGAAGATCACCAAGGTCGAGACCTACCTCGTTTCCGCACCGCTCGCGCACTCCTGGGAAACCGGCATCGGTTCGGCCAAACAGCGCGACGAACTCCTGGTCTTCGTTCACACCGACGAGGGCATCACCGGCATCGGATCCTCGTATCACGCCCATGCCGGTCTCGCGATGAAGGCGGTGGTCGACACCAAGGTCGCGCCCGCCGTGATCGGACTGTCGCCCCTCGACATCGGCGCGATCTGGGAGCGGCTGTTCTACGGAACCGTCTATATCGGGTCCGCGGGCGTACAGGGGCTGGCAGGCATCGACATCGCGTTGTGGGACATTCTCGGCAAGGTCTCAAAGCAGCCGGTCGCGACCTTGCTCGGGGGCGGCGGAGTCGAGCACGTGATGGCCTATGTGGGCTGCATGAGTCTGGGCTTCAAGGCGCACGACAAGCTGGTCGAGGAAGCGCAGGGATATGTATCCGACGGATACAAGGCGCTGAAGATCCGGGGCGGCGCCGGCGTCAGGCAGGACGTGGCTGCCATGCGCGCGGTTCGCAAGGCGCTCGGCGATGACATTGACCTGATGATCGACGTGAACGCACGCTACAGCTGGCCCGAAGCCGTGGATCTTGCGAAGAGGCTTCAGGAGTTCGACACCTACTGGCTCGAGGATCCCTTCGATTTCTCGATTCCGAACCATCATGACGACGTCGGCAAGCTGCGCGGCATGCATCTCACTCCGATCGCCTCCGGCGGAAACGTCTACAGCCGGTTCGACTACCGCAATCTGGTCGAACGCGGCGGCGTCGATTACCTGACGCCCGATGTTGTGAAGTCCGGCGGATTCTCGGAGTCGCTGAAGATGGCGCATATGGCAAGCGCTTATGATTGCATCATCGCTCCGCATACGCTGAACGGCCTCGGCCAGGTCGCCAACCTGCACTTCGCGGCGGCCGTGCCCGGCCACATCCGCGGCTATGTCGAGTGGGATCCGACGTCTCCCAACCCGCTGCGCGACGAACTCATGACCAATCCGGTGAAGGTCAAGGACGGCAAGCTCTACGTGCCGACCGGCCCGGGACTTGGAACCGACATCAACATGGATGTGCTGAAGCGCTTGCAGCCAAGTGGTAGCCAGGAGATCGCCATGCAAGCGAGAGTGCGACGCTGGAATACCGCGGCTTGACTGAGGACAAAGACCAACCACCGGGAGATGCGGAGTGCGTGCCGGCATCTCCCGAACTAACCCACCACTCAGTCCCGGAATCCGAGCTCAAACGAAAGCTGTCTCGTCTTGCTCATCAGCACTTGGCTGAGATGTCCCTCCGCGCTTGCAGGAAAGTTGGCGGACAGTCCCAGTAGCGTGATCGCGCCCGCCAATCGGCCTTCATGATCGAACACGGGCGCGGCCAGTGATGAAAATCCGGCATGCGCCAGTGCATCGGCGCGGGCGTAGCCGTGCTCGCGGACGTCCTGCTTGAGTTTCTTGACCCCGGCCGCCGTGACTTCGCCGCGCGCGATCTCCGCTTCCAGAAGCCGGCGGACGGAGTCCGCGTCGGAATAGGTCAGAAATATTCTACCTGCCGCCGAGTTCGAAACCCTGAGCGTGCGGCCGAGGCGGATCACCAGCGGATCATCCTTCAATCCATCAGCCTTGGCCACGATGACTGGTCCCTTGTCGCCATGGACCGCCAGCGATACGGCCTCGCCGGTCTCGTCGCGGAGCTCGTGCAGGACCTTGCGCGCGAGATGGGCGAGATCGATCTTGTTGAGCGCGGCCAGTCCGAGCTGAAGCGCATAGGAGCCCAACGCGTAGTAACCGCTGTCTTCTTGTCTCACCAGACCGAGGTTGCAAAAGCTGACGAGATAAAGGTGCGCCTTGCTCGGCTCCATGCCGGCGCGCTGCGACAACAGTTTCAGCGACATCGGTCCAGGCGCCTGCTCGAGCGCGCGGATTAACCGGAATCCGACCTCGATCGACTGGATATTGCGCTGCGGTTTGGCGCGTGCCGCCTCCTTCGAGCCGGCGGCGGCGGAAGCCGTTTTCGATCGGGCCGTCCTTGTTGCTGAAGCGCGGTGCGGCACTTTGGACCGGGGAGGATTATCCATGGTTGCGGTCACCGAGATAATATCGCGCAATATCGCCTTGCGCGCTGAATTTCTCCGGCGGGCCCGACGACACGATCCGGCCGTTCTCCATGACATAAACGTAGTTCGCGATCCTGAGCGAAAGGCCGACATTCTGCTCGACAAGCAGGATGGTGAGACCGGTGGTCCTGTTGAGATCAGCGATGGTGCCGAAAAGGTTGCGGGTGAGGATCGGAGCCAGGCCGAGCGAGGGCTCGTCCATCAGCAAGACTTTCGGGCGCATCAACATGGCACGCCCCAGCGCCAGCATCTGCTGCTGACCGCCGGACAGAAGACCAGCGGCTATTTGCGCACGCTCCCGCAGGGCGGGAAACTGCGCATAGATGCCCTCGATGTCCTTGCTGACCTCGCCGCTGTCACGACGCAAATACGCACCCATCCTGAGATTCTCGAGCACCGTCAACTGCGGAAAGATTTCGCGCCCCTCCGGAACATGGCCGATGCCGAGCCTCGCGATTTCAGCGGTCTGCCGGCCGGAGATGATCTGTCCGGCGAAGGTCACGGTCCCCGACCGCGGCCGTACCACGCCCGAAATGGCCTTGAGCAGCGAGGTCTTGCCCGCGCCATTGGCCCCCAGCAGCGCCACGATCTGACCCTGACGAACCGTCAAGCTCGCGTGCTGCACGGCAAGCACCGGCCCGTAGGAGGCGGTGAGATCGCTGACATCAAGCAGCACATCGTTCATGCGTCAGCCGCTCCGAGATAGGCGCTTTTGACGGCGTCGTTATTGCGTATCTCTTCCGGAGAGCCTTCGGCCATGACGCGTCCCGCGTCGAGCGCGAGCACCCGGTCCGATACCCTGTTCACCAGGCTCATGTCATGCTCGACCATCACGATCGCGGTCCTGTAGCGATCGCGAATGCGGCCGATCAGTTCGCCAACACGCCGGGTTTCGTCAACGTTCAGCCCCGATGACGGCTCGTCCAGGAGAAGCAGCTTCGGCCGGATCGCGAGCGCGCGCGCCAGTTCCACCGCCTTTCGGACGCCATACGGCAACGACGTGATCTCGGCATGCAAGTACGTTGCGAGATCGAGGAATTCGACCAGTTCATCGACCTGCGCGCGAAAGGCCGACTCCTGCCGTCGCGCGACCGGCAGGAACAGCAGTTCGGACACAAGACCTGTGCGGCGATGCACATGGCAGCCGAGCAGGATGTTGGACAGCACGGTGGTGCCCGCAAACAACTCGATGTTCTGAAAGGTCCGCGCCAGACCCAGCCGCGGAAGCTCGTCGCTTCGAAGCGACGTCAATTCCCTGCCGGAAAAAGTAATGCTGCCGCGGCTCGGCATGTAGATGCGGCTGATCATGTTGAAGATCGTGGTTTTTCCTGCGCCGTTCGGGCCGATGATCGCCAGGATCTCGTTGTCGTTCACGGAAAAGCTGACGCCGTCGACGGCCTTGAGTCCGCCGAACTGAACCGAGAGGTCATGGACGTCCAGAAGCGCCATGTCAGCGGCTCCGAGCGGTTGCGAGCCATTCGCCGGCCCGCGTCACCAATGCGTCGATGCCGTTCGGCTGGAAAAGCAGCACGAAGATCAGGGAAAAGCCGAACAGGAACGGCCGCAAGCCGGCGACCTCGGTGTTGCCCGCCGTGAACAGGCCGATCAGTTGCTGGAATAACTCCGGAGACACCACCAGAAAGACCGAACCAAAAATAACGCCGCGCAGTGTGCCAAGGCCGCCGATCAGGATCATCACAAGAAGGTCCAGCGACATGGCGATGGTGAATTGGTCCGGACTGATGAAGCCCAGCGCATGGCCGTAAAGCGCACCGGCAAGACCGGCAAAGGCGGCGCTCAGTCCGAAGGCCACGCCTTTGATGCGGGAAACACGGATGCCGGAACTGCGCGCCGCGATCTCGCTATCGCGGATCGCGACCATGGCGCGTCCAGCCGGCGTCCTCAGGAGATTGGCAGACAACAGAAACACGACCAGAAAAAACGCCCAGCTCAGATAGTAGATCTGCCAGGGCTGGCCGAGCGACATGCCGCCGATCCTGATCGCGGGAACCGTAATGCCGGCATTGCCACCGGTTACCGAAGTCCAGCGCGATGCGACCTCTTCCACGATGAAGCCGAAGGACATGGTGGCGATTGCAAGATAGAGCCCGGACATGCGCAATGCCGGCAGCGCAACCAGGAGCCCGAGTGCCGTCGCGACCGCGATCGCGGCCAGAAAGCCCAAGGGCGCACCGAGACCGATACGTTCGACATAGGCACAGGCGTAGGCGCCCGACGCGAGAAAAGCGGCCTGCCCCAATGAGACCTGGCCTGCGAAGCCGAGCAGAATCTGCAGCCCGAAGCCCGCGATGGCGTAGATCGCGACAAAGGTGAGCTGCGACAACCAGTAGCCGCTGTGGAGCCACGGGAGGACCGCAAGCGCGATCAGCGCGACCATACCCAGCCAGCGTTGCCAGCCGAGAAGGCCGGCTATTGTCGTGCGGGGTCCGGAGCGAGCCGGCCCCGCGGCGGCGGCGTCAGACTTTCTTGACATCGGCATGTCCGAACAGGCCGCGCGGCTTCACGGCAAGCACGACCAGGAGCACGATGTAGGCGGCGACGTCCTTCACACCCTCGGGCAAATAGAAGCCGGCGAGCGCCTCCACGATACCAATGATCAGCCCGCCCACCAGAGCGCCTGGCAGACTGTCGAACCCGCCCAGCACCGCTGCCGGGATCGCTTTCAGGCCGATCTGTCCCATATCGGAGTGCACGAAGGAGAGCGGCGCGAGCATGACCCCGGCGAGAGCCGCCGCCGCCGCGCTCAGTGCCCAGACGATGGAGAACAGCGAGTCGACGCGGACGCCGAGATAGGATGCCGCAAGCGAATTCTGCGAGATCGCCCGCATGGCAAGGCCGAGCCGGGTGAACTGGAAAAAAGCGAACAGCGCCGCGGTGACGAGCGCCGCCGTCAACAGGATCACGGCATGGTCGGCGCTGATGATGAGCCCGCCGAGCGAGAACACCTTGCCTTGCAGCGGCGACGGCAGTGAATAGGTCTCGGTGCCCCATATCGGCACCAGCATCACAATCGAGCGGATGCAGAAGCCGATACCGACCGTCAGCATGAAGATCGTGAACGGCTTCGTCCCCACCATTCGTCGCAGCAGGATGCGGTCAAGCGCAGCGCCGAACAGCGCCACTGATGCGATTGCGATCACGCCGCCCAGCCAGAACGGCAAGCCGAACAGGACGATGAACGTGTAGGCGACGAACGCGCCCAGCATCATCAATTCGCCTTGTGCGAAATTGAAGACCTGGGTCGCCTTGTGGACCATGACGAAGCCGAGCGCGACAAGGGCATAGACAATGCCCACGGCCGAACCGCTGACGATCTGTTGGAGGAAGGCAATCATGGCGCGGCTTCACTCCGGCACGGGTGGTTTACTTGAGTACGCCGATCCGCGTCCACTGGCCGTTGACCACCTTGAGCAGATTGGTCGAGAGCGAGCCCACGTGCTGCGTCGCCGAGAAGCTCGCCGGCGCCATGCCGAAATTCAGGTCGAAATCGCGGAATTGCTCCAGCGTCTTGATGAAGTTCTGTGTCGTCAGATCCGGCCCGGTACGGCGCGCCGCTTCGATGAACAAATTCATGAAGTTGTAGCCGTAGAGGAACGCGGGGTCGGGCAGCTTTCCGCCATGGCTGTCGGCATAAGCCTTGAAAACCGGCACCACGTTCGGCTGGTCCTTGATCATGTCGAGCGGGAGCATCTGGTTGACGCCGAGCATGCCTTCGGCGGCCGAGCCGGCGAGCCGGATGACCGTATCCGTGGCCGAGGGCTGGCTGACCAGCACGTCGACGTTCCAGCCGATCTTCTGCCGCTCCAGCATGGCCGCCGCGGCCTCGCGCACCACTGCGCCGAACATCACGATGTCGCAATCGGCTTGTTTCAACCGCGCGAATTGCGAGCTGAAATCGGTTGCACCGCGCTTGTAGCTTGCCTTCTCGATCAGCTTCACGCCGGCACTGTCGAGCGCCTCGTTGATGCCGCGCAGGACCTGCTCGCCGCTGTCGTCATCCTGATAGAAAGCGCAGAACTTGCGCTTTCCAAGTGTGTTGTAGGCATAGGTGGCCGCGAGGCGCGCCTGCACGTTGTAGGCCGGCTGCATGGTGAAGGCGAGCGGTTTGAGCGGCTCGTAGACTTCCTCGATCGGCGCGTTCGGAAACAGAAGCAGCGACCCGCCGTTGATGATGATGGGCATCGTGACGTGCACGATCGCTGCGCCGAGCTGGCCGACAAAGGCAAACACGCGATCGTCATTGGTCAATTTCTGCGTCGCGATAATCGCCTTCTTGGGGTCGTAACCACTGTCCGAATAAATGATTCTGATCTTGCGCCCGTTGATGCCGCCCGCATCATTGGCGGCCTGGATCGCCATGTCCTGGCCCTCGCGCACGGGCACGCCGATGGAAGCCACGGGGCCGCTGAGATCGAGCACCGAACCGAGCAGAATCTCGTCCTTGGTGACCCCCTGAGCGTCAGTCGCGAAGGCTTGACAGGTGCCTCCGCACAGGAGTCCGAGCAGCAAGATGAGGCGCGTTGCGAAGCGCGCGCCGGGCGTCCTAGACATCATTTCCATCCCCGTGCCGATTATTCTGCTTGTTTTATGCGTCGCCGCCCAGGCTGTCATGCCATGGTAGCGCGTCAAAGGCGGCCTGAAAAATGGCTTATATAATTTCATTTGACAATATATAATTCGGAGGGTGATCTCGTCGCCCAACGACAAAAAGACGCGGGGAGCGAAACCATGCAGAGGCGGCGGATCGGCCGGTCCGACCTGGAAGTGTCGGCACTCGGTCTCGGCTGCAATAATCTCGGCGGACGCCTCGACGCGGACGCATCGCTCCGCGTTGTCAATGCCGCGGTCGACATGGGGATCACCATGTTCGACGTGGCGGACGTCTATCCCAGGGGCAAGACCAGTGTTTCCGAAGAATTGCTCGGCCGCGCGCTCGGCGCTCGGCGCAAGCAGGTCGTGGTCGCGACGAAATTCGGGCTGCCCATGGATGCGAGCGGCAAGCGCCAGGGTGCAAAGCGCGACTACATCATGCGAGCCGTCGAGGACAGCCTGAAACGGCTCGGTACCGACTGGATCGATCTCTATCAGCTGCATGCGCCCGACCATGCCACACCGATCGAGGAGACGTTGCGGGCGCTGGACGAACTGATCAAGTCCGGCAAGGTGCGCTATGTCGGCTGTTCGAATTTTTCCGCGTGGGAGATGGTCGACGCGGAATGGATCGCCAGGGAGCTTGGCACCAGGGCGTTCGTCAGCGTGCAGAACGAGTACAGCCTCGTGATGCGGGAGGCCGATCGTGAGGTCATTCCCGCCGCCGAGAAGCATTCGATCGGATTCCTGCCGTTCTTCCCGCTCGCGAGCGGACTGTTGACGGGAAAATATCGTGCGAACGAAGCGCCTCCCCCGGGCGCGCGGCTCGCCTACACAAAGCCGCTCGCCGAACGCTTCCTGAGCCAGTCAAACACCTCCGTGGCGGCGGAGCTGCAGGCCTTCTGCGACCGGCGCGGCTATCGCCTGCTCGACCTGGCCTTTTCCTGGCTGTTGCATCGCGACGTCGTTTCAAGCGTCATCGCCGGCGCGAGCACGCCGGAACAACTGGCGCAGAATCTCAAGGCCATCGAGCTTCGCCTTTCACCGGATGACCTCGCCGAGATCGACGTGATCACCGGCGCCGACCGTTACAAGCCGTCTCACGGCTAATCCCTCACTTCCTGGACAAATCATCATGCAGTTCGGTGTTTTCGATCAAAACGACCTCGGCGTTTATCCCCTCACCGAGCAATATGAAAATCGCCTCAAGCTGATCGAGTTCTACGATCAGGCGGGGTTTCGCGCCTATCACATGAGCGAACACCATTCGACGCCGCTCAGCATGACGCCCTCGCCCAGCGTGTTTCTCGCCGCCGTCGCCCAGCGCACCCGCCGCCTGCGCCTGGGAGCGCTGGTCTACGTACTCCCCGCGCACCAGCCCCTGCGGCTCGCCGAGGAGATCTGCATGGTCGATCATCTGAGCCGGGGCCGGCTCGACATCGGCATCGGCCGCGGCGCGTCGCCTCACGAGCTCGAATATTTCGGCACCGATCCCGAAACAGCACCGGCTCGATATGTCGAGGCCTATAACGTCATCAAGCAGGCGCTGACCGAGAATGAGGTCACTTTCAAGGGTTCGCATTTTGCGCTTCAGGGCGTCCCGATGCAGATCAAGCCCGCGCAACGGCCGCACCCGCCATTCTTCTATGCCGTGCCGATGCCCGACGGCGCCGTCTGGCCGGCACAGAACGGCATCAACATCGTCGGCGGCGGACCGGTGGAACGGGTGCGCGAGATTTCCGATCGCTTCCGTGCCGAGTGGGCTGCGACGGGTAACCCGCCGGAGACGATCCCTCTGATCGGGATCAACCGCTTCCTTGTCGCTGCCGACAGCGACAAGGAAGCAATGGAGCTCGGCCGCCGCGCCTGGCCGCGCTTCTACGAGAATTTCATGGTGCTCTGGAAGAAGCACGGCACTCAGCCGCGCTACGCCCGCATCCCCGATAATTTCGACGCAGCCGTCGCCAATCGCGCTGCGATCGTCGGTTCGCCTGCCACCATCCGCGACCTGGTCTACCGGATGGCAGATGAAGCGGGCGTGTCGTATTTCATCGCGCAGTTCTCCTTCGGAGATCTCTCGCACGATGAGGTCATGCGTTCAGCCAATATCTTTGCAAGCGAGGTCATTCCGGCGCAGGATCGCCTGGCAAGAGCGAGTTGACACGGAAAACGGTGTTGCAGGCGGCGAGCGGCGCGCTGGCTCGTCAAGAACAGCCAGGTGTCTTGGTCCATCTGCAAAATCAGCAGGTTGTCGCCAATAATTGAAGCTTGCGTCGCTCGGATCATTCGGGGTGGGAAGAGTAGTCTGCGCGGGACGGTGCAACGCCGGACGGAGGCACGTCCAGACGTACCGCAATTCCCTCAAGTTCAGGCCTGGGGGCCGGATAGAGCTTCATCACGAGTGGATCGTGACCAGGAACGATGTGGCTCTCGTCCGGAGCAAGCTCCAACAGCCGGTCAAAGCCTTCCAGCATTTCTCCGATATGGAAGGCGGTCGTGAAGGGCCTGCTGCTTGCCATGTTTTCGTAGAAATGGGTGACGTCGGAGGCGAGCACGACAAATCCGCGGCGCGTCTTCACCCGGACGAACTGTAGTCCCGCGGAATGGCCGCCCACCGCATGCACGGTCAGGCCCGGCGCAAGCTCGGCGTCGCCATTGTAGAACATCACGCGGCTTGCATAATTGAGCCTGACGATCCCGCAGATGTCCTCGACCTCGAACGAATGCGACAGCCGCGGATAGCGCATGTAGGGCCCGGCGGCGTAGGTCAGCTCGCGCTCCTGGAGATGGAAGCGCGCTTTGGGAAAGCGATCGAAATTGCCGACATGGTCGTAATGCAAATGGGTCAGGATCACGTCTTGGACCGTGTTCGGATCGACGCCGAGGAGATTGAGCGACTCCACCGGACAACGCAGGAACGTGCGCTTGCGCTTTTCCGATACTGCGGCGTTGAAGCCGGTATCGACGACAAAGGTGCGGCCGCCGCCCGTCGCCACCCAGACGAAATAATCCATCGGCATCGGCCCGTCATGCGGATCGCCGCCGATGAAATGTGCGGCGCGGCGCGCGTCTCGCGTGGCATATCGTATTGCAAAGAGCTCGTATTCGACGTCACTCATGATGTCCCCTGCTCCGCTGCGGTGGGTGTCAAGCCGAGATAAGCTTCCTTCAGCTGGGGCGAGGCCGCGAGACTCTTCAGGTCTCCCTCGAGCACGACCGAACCCCGCATCAGCACATAGGCACGAGTCGCCACCGAGAGCGCGACGGTTACGTTCTGCTCGACCAGGATGCCGCCAATACCCATCTCGCGACGAATGCGATCGATGGCCTGGTGCACGCTCTCGACTACGAGCGGTGCAAGACCGAGCGAAGGCTCGTCCATCAGGATGAAAGTTGGACGCGACATCAGCGCGCGGCCGATCGCGAGCATTTGCTGCTCGCCACCCGACAGCGTGCCGCCGAACTGACGGCGACGCTCTGCAAGCCGCGGAAACAGCGCATAGACATCGGCGAGCTGCTCGCGCACCTCGGCAGCACTTCGCACCACGCCTCCGACCTGCAAATTCTCCTCAACCGTCATCTTCTTGAAGATTTTCCGCCCCTCCGGGACCAGCGCCACACCAGCGCGGGCGGCGAGATGTGCCGCCTCGCCCGACATATCTCGTCCTCCGAGCAGGATACGGCCCGCGGACGGCCTCACCAGGCCCATGATCGCCTTGATGGTGGTGCTCTTGCCGGCGCCATTCGCGCCGAGAAGCGCAATGATCTCGCCTTTTTCGACCGCCAGACTCACGCCGTGCAGCACTTCGATCTCGCCATAGGCGACGTGAAGGTTCTCAGCCGCGAGCGTCATCGGCGCCCTCGCTGATAAGCTGGTTCATGCCAAGATAGGCGCGGATGACTTCCCGATCGCTCTGCGCTGCCGCCGGTGTGCCGGTAAAGATGTGCCGCCCCTGATTGATCACGGTGACGCGTTGGCACAGATACCCGACAAGTTCGAGATCGTGTTCAACAAGGATGACGGCGCAGCCACTTGCCCCGATCTCCTTCACCAGCATGGCGAGACGCTCGCGCTCCGTTTCGGTCAGACCGGTGGCGGGCTCATCCAGCAGCAGGAGCCTTGGCTCCGACACCATCGCTCGCGCGATCTCGACGAAGTGCCGCCGGCCAAACGGCAGCGACTTCACGACCGTGCCGGAGACGTCGCCGAGCCCGACCTGCTCCAGCGCGCGGTTGACGGCCTGCCCCACGCTTTTCGCCGAAAGCGGCCGAAATACCGAAGACCATCCGCTCGCACGGCTGAACCAGCGGCTCGCCAGCCCGGCCGCGACGTTCTCATAGACCGTCAGTTGATCCGCAAGCCGCACTTTCTGGAACGTGCGTGCAATGCCGCGTCGCGCCCGTTGATGGGGCGAGAGCCTTTGGATATCGCGATGCTCGAAGCGGATGACTCCGCCATCGATGCGCAGCACGCCCGTGATGCAGGAGACCAGCGTCGATTTACCGGCGCCATTCGGGCCAATGAGACCGAGCACTTCGCTTGGTGCGATCGACAGACTGATCCCGCTCAGCGCCTGCAGGCCGCCGAAACGCTTGGATACACCGGACAGCTCGAGCACGCTCATCTGCGTTGCCGCTCGATGAGGCCACCGATGCCTGCAGGCAGGAACCACAGCACAAAGAGCACCATCGTTCCGTACACCAGCAGCCGATAATTATCTTCGCCGAGCGCGCGCAGTCCTTCCGGGATTATCGTCAGCACCAGGCTCGCGACAAAGCCGCCAAGCGGACTGCCGATGCCGCCGACGACCGCCATCATCATGTAGCGAAAGGACTCCTGCTCGTTGAACAGGTCCGGCGTCAGGAAGCGCGCATAGGCGGCGAATAGCGCTCCGGACAATCCGGCAAATCCGGCCGAAACCGTGAACGCGATCAGCTTCACAGCGAAGACATTGATTCCGCTGGCCTGTGCCGCGATCTCGTCATGCCGCACCATTTTCAGGATGACGCCCAGCGCGCTGTAGCGATCAATATAGGCAAGCGCGGCCAGCAGCGTAAGGCACACGGCGAGCATGACGAGATACCAGGTCTGCTTGTCAATGACGCCGGTCGGAATGCCGATCAGGCCCATGGGACCGCGCGTGATGTCGACAGAGTTGGTGAGGAGCTGGTAGATCAGGATGCCGAAGCCGAGCGTGCCGATCGCGAGATAGTGCCCCTTCAACCGCGCCGCCGGCAGCCCGAGCAGGAATCCGCAGAGCATCGCGAGCAAGACGCCATAGAGCCCCGCGAACAGCGGTGGTGTGCCTTGCTTTGTCAGAACACCCAGCGTGTAGGCGCCGATGCCGACGAAGCCGGCCTGTCCAAAGGACAACAGGCCGGTGAATCCGGTCAGAAGATTGATGCTAAATACCGCAAGGCTGAAGATCAGCGCGTTGATCACCATGTTGATCCAGAACGTGCCGAAGATCAGCGGTAACGCCGCGAGGACAGCAAAAGCCGCAATCAGCAGGATACGGCTAGACATTCTCGTCGACCCTTTCAGGCACCAGGCCGCGCGGGAAGAACACGAGCGTCAGCACGAGCAGGCCGAACGAGATCGAGCTCGAATAGGCGTTCGAGATATAGACAGCGCCGATGCTCTGGATCATTCCGATCAGCAGCGCGCCGAGGATCGTGCCGTTCACATTGCCAAAGCCTCCCAGAATGATCGCGGCGAATGCATTCAGCATTTCGGTGCGACCCATATCGGGCGCGATCATGTTGACCGGCCCCGAGAGCGCGCCGGCGGAAGCCGCCATCATCGAGCCGATGACAAGCGCAAGGCGCGACACCTGGTTTACGTCGATGCCCATGGCGGACGCCGTCTCGTGATCCTCGGACACCGCGCGGAATTTCCGGCCGAGGCTCGTATATTGCACGAGCCACCACAGGCCGAGCAGGATCGCAGCGCTCGCGGCCACACAGATCAGGCGCTGCACGCTGATGCCTACCGTGCCGAAATTCACGGAGGTCTCGTTATAGATTGTCTCGAATGGGCGCGGTGTCGTGCCCCATACCAGTTCGGCGACGTTCACCAGAACGATCGACATGCCCATGGAGGCGATGAGGCCGTTGAGTTCGACGCCGCGAAACGGACGGAATGCGGTGCGCTCCAGGATGACACCGAGCACCGCGTTCACGGCCATGGCCGCAGCGATGGCACCGACATAGCCGAAATACGGCACGGTCGTGTAGGCAATAAAGGCCCCTATCATCACCGACTGGCCTTCGGCGAAATTGACCATGCGCATCACGCCGAAAGTCAAGGTCAGGCCAACGGCCACCAGCGCATAACCGCCAGACAAGACCAAACCGTTGATAAGGATCTGACCGAACATCTTATTCGACGACTTCGATGCTGCCGTCCGGCTTGGTGCGGATGAAGACGAAGTTCAGACCTTCAGGCCTTGAGCCTCGTTGTTCATCGAACTCGTAGTGGCCCAGCACCAGATCGATCTTCGTCACGGCCATCGCTTTGAGATAGCCGGCGGCCTGCGGCCCACCGCGCTTGATGGCGTCGGCCACCAGCCGTACGGCGTCGTAGGTCGCGACGTCCCAATAGGTGACGTCATGAGCCTCGTTCAGCTCCTTCTGCACACGTCCCTCGAGCTTGGCGACGAATTCCTTCTGGGCCGGCGTGTTAGTATCGCTTTTCACGAAGAAAGCCGCACGCACTAGACCGATCTTGCCGGCCTGTGCACCGACCTGGCGCTCGAAGATGCGTGGCGGCGGCGGATAGTCGGAAAACAGCGGCGTCGTGATGCCGGCTTCTGCATATTGCTTGACGAAATTGGCCGCCTGCACGGCCGAGATCGATACTATGACGAGATCCGGCTTGGAGGCTGGAATACGCGTGATGGTGGCGTACCAGTTGGTATCGTTGCGGTCCTGCGTGACGTCGAGCACGACCTTCTTGCCGGCCTTCTGCATCAGCGCGACCATGTTCTTGCGGAACGTGAGGCCGAAGTCGTTGTTTTCGACGATGATTGCGACCGACTCGAACTTGAAATCCTTCTGGAGCAACGCCGCCTCACGCTCCTGCGAGTAACGGTTCTGCATCGAACTCTGGAACGCATAGGGCCCGGAGTCGCCTGCGATCTGGTCAGCGGTCGAGATATTGATCAGCAGCGGGACCTTCTCGTCGTTGGCGACCTGGGCCACTGCTACGGACGCGCTCGAACACCACTCGCCGATCAGCAATTGCACCTTTTCCTGGCTGATCAGGCGTTCGGCTTGGTCATGCGCCGCCCGTGGCTCGCATTGGCTGTCGCCGACGACAAGCTCGATCTTGTAACCGCCTGCGAGGTCCTGCGCGTTCACCTCCTCGGCGGCAATGGCGGCTGCGATACGGTTGGTCTTGCCGGCCCATGCCGTGTTGCCGGTGAGCGGCAGCAAAACACCTACCTTGACGCTGCCCTTGCTGCCGGCTTGGGCGAAAGCGATGGACGGCGCGGCAAGAAGCAGAGCGCCGGCGATCGCCGCAAGATGGCTTTTCATATGAATTCTCCCCTGTCGCACTGTCTTTTAAAGGTTAGCTCACGGTACGCACCCTGCCCGTTCTTGCCGGAAACTTCGCTTCCGCCGCCCACGCAATCATGGAGGCATCGCGGATCGCGGTCAGGAAATCGCCGGGGACGTTGTTGCAGTCTCCCGCCATGACCCACGACACACCGGCCTCGTCCGCCAGCCGTGAAACTTCGCGCAGCGGGCGCGCGCCAATCGCAAGCACGATGCAGTCGCCGGCGGGATGGCGCACGATGTCCTGCCCGTTGCGGCAGACGATCGCATCGCCCTCGATCGACACGACCTGCGTTCCCGTGATGATCTCCGCATTGGCTTCGCGCAAACGGAGCAGCACATCCCAGCGGTTGTTGCGGGCCATCTCCCTGGCGACGACGTTCTGGCCTTCGAGGATTGCCACATGCTTCGCACGCTTGGCGATGCATTCGGCGGCCTCGATCCCTACCATACCGCCGCCAACCACCGTGACGGTTGCCCCCTCGGGGATAAGCTCGGGCCGGCGCAGCGCGTCCCAAGCCTGTATCATCGGAACGTCGGTATTGGTGGGAAACGGAGCCTCGCGCGGGATGGCGCCGGTGGCGATGACGATCAGGTCCGGGGCGTAAGTGCGGATGCGCTCGAAGGTCGGCTCGATGCCTGTTCGAATCGGCACGCCGCACTGTTCGAGCGACGCCGTGCGGTAAGTCCACACCCCCGACACATCTTCCTTGTCGGGCGCCGCCAGCGCAAGATCGACCTGCCCGCCGGCCCGCTGCGCGCGTTCCCACACCTCGACGTCATGGCCGTTCATTGCGAAGATGCGCGCGGCTTCAAGCCCGGCAACACCGCCGCCGATGACGAGCACGCGACGTTCCTGCTTCTTGATACCCTCAAGCCCCGGCTCGAGCTTACCCAGCGTCTCAAATTCGGTGCCCACCAGCGGGTTCTGGACACAGGCGACATCGAGCTCGAGCGTCAGCCGCTCGAAGCAGACGTTGCAGGAGATACAATGGCGGATCGGTCGCTTCACCTCGCCAAAGGCCTTGAGGCACCAGTGCGGATCGGCGACCAGCGCGCGGCAGAGCGCTATATAGTCGGCGCTGCCGGCCTGCAACACGCCTTCGGCATCCTCGGGCGTCAACATCCGCCCAGCCATGATGACCGGCACGGTGACCGCGTCTTTGATCGGCCGGGCGTATGGTTCGAGAAAGCGGCGAGGAAAGGACGGCGGCTGGATGCAATAACGCGACAATTCCGGCGTTTCGTTGGTGCCGCCCGAGAGGTCGATCGCGACGACGCCGGCGGCTTCCAGCGCCTTCGACAGCGTTACGATGTCATCGACCGAATAGCCGCCATCGACATATTCGGTCGCCGATAGCCGCACCATCATCGGAAAATCCGGCAGCTCGGAGCGGATCAGCTTGACCGTCTCCATCAACAGTCGCAAGCGGTTCTCGACCGAACCGCCATAGTCGTCCTCGCGGCGATTGTGGCGCGGCGTGAAGAATTGCTGAAATAGATAGCCGTTGGCGGCGTGCAGCTCGATCGCGTCATAGCCTGCGCGATAAAGCCTGACTGCGGCGGAGAGAAACTGCTCCTGGATCTCGGTGATGTCGTGCCGCGTCAGCGCGCGGACTTCGTCGCCAGTCGCCGGATTCTTCCCCGGCGAGGGACCAACTGGCTCCATGCCGAGCACCGAGCGGCGCAGCAGCATGCCACGATGATTGAGTTGGCCGCAGACCAACGCGCCGGCCTCGTGAATGGCCGCTGTCAGATCGGCCAGACCCGCGATGAAGCGATCGTCGTAAATGCAAAGCGACGCGCGATGATTGCGCGCATTCCCCGAGACCACCATCGCCTCGGTGATGATCATGGCAGCACCGCCGCGCGCTCGCTCAGCGTAGTAGATCTTGTCACGTTCGGTCGAGAAGCCGTCAGTGGTACCGAAATTGGTCCCCATAGGCCCCATCACGACGCGATTCTTCAGCCGCAGTGGGCCGATGCGACCAGGCTGCTGCAACAACATCGCCGGCTTGCTCTCTGGTGCAAGCATCAGCCGGACTTCGCGCGTTCCGCCGCCTGCTTCACCCGCTCGGGGTCTGCTGCGATCTTGACGCCGGCGCGTTCCTGCTCGAGCAGCATCACGGCGCGCGAGTCGCGCCCATCCCAGCCACGGTTACAGGCCTCCCGCATCTCGGCGTAGGCGAGGTTACACATGCGCATGGGCACGCCAAGCTCGCGTCCCAGTTCAGTCGCCAGCTTGACGTCCTTGGTGGCGAGCTTGAGCGCGAAATCCGGCGGATCGTATTTGCCGGGAAGGAACTGATTGAGCAGGCCGTCGAAAGTGAGACGACGGCCGCCGACGCCCTGGCGCACGGCTTCCCACAGCGCCACGGGATCCATGCCGGCCTTCACGCCCATGGTGAAGGTCTCGGCGAGCGCGCAGGTGATGGCGTAGCCCGACATGTTGTGCACGAGCTTGGCTACCGTCGCGGTGCCGATCGGCCCGATATAGGCCGCCTTGTCTCCCATCGCGTCGAGCACGGGCTTGTGTTTGTCGTAGGCGGCTTTGTCGCCGCCGACCCAGATCGCCATCTTGCGCGTGGCCGCGCCGGAGGGTCCGCCGCTCACTGGCGCATCGAGCATATGCGCGCCCTTGGCGGCGAAAGCTTCGTGAATTTTTTTCACAACGCTTTGAGAATTCGTCGACAGGTCGAAATAAGCCGCGCCCTTCTTTATTCCTGCGATCAAACCATCGGCCCCGAGCGCGACGCGTTCGACGTCCGTCGGCTCCGGCAACGAGGTGAAGACCACATCACTCTTCTCGGCGAGCGCGCGAGGCGTATCCGCCCATTCGGCGCCCGCCTGCAAATGATGGCCGGCCGACTGCCGGTGCAGATCGTGTACCACGACCTTGTATCCCGCCTTCTGGATGTTGCTGGCCATCTTGCCACCCATGGTGCCGAGCCCGACAAAGCCGACGACAATGTCATTGGTCATCGTCATTGCCCCTTGTCTTCGACGAGCACCGTGTAGGCCACCTGGGCAGCCGACATCGCAGCAGGCCAGCCTGCGTAAAACGCCATGTGCGTTATGACTTCCGTGATTTCTTCCTGCGTGACGCCATTGCTGATCGCGCGCGACAGATGGGAGACAAGTTGCTCCGGCCGATAAGTCGCGACCAACGCCGCCACTGTTATGAGGCTGCGATCACGCTTGGAGAGGCCCTTACGCTCCCAGAGGTCGCCATAAACAACGTCGTTGGTGTAATCGACCAGCGCCGGCGTGAATGCCTTGATGCGGTCGCGTTTGGCGGAAGGCGGTGCCTTGGCCATGCGTCTCTCCCTGATTTAATGCCGCGCGTCGAGGCGCAGCCTCTTTTATTTGTTGCCGTTGAAGCAACGATCGGCGTTTCACTATCATCGCCAAACGAATGTGTCGACCGGCGCAAATCGCCGGGCAGATACGCGCGCCAGCCTTCTTCGAACAAAGGGCTGCCGCTCATTTTCAACGTCTCCTTTTTTTGTTGTTTGCGCAAAAACGCTACTGCGAGCGGCCGCGACGTGTCGACTTAAATGTCATGCTTGACAGATTGACTGACAATCTGGGACAATCGTTCAAAATGGCGCACAGGTATCCGTGCGCCGAGCTTGCGCTGGCCCAGCCGCTCTGGCCGAAGACCTAAAAACAGGTGGGGATGGATGTCGGCGCTGTCGGGCAAGTGGGCTCTCGTCACCGGCGCCACCGCCGGACTCGGGCTTGTGATCGCAGAGAGCCTTGCGGCCGCCGGCGCGAACCTCGTCGTTCACGATCTTTCAGCCCCCGACGAGCTCGCCGACAGCCTTAAATCCCGGTTCTACGTCGATGCGATCAGCGTTGCCGCCGACCTGTCGCGACGCGCTGCGATCGAAAGCATGATGAGCGATCTCCGGGCGCGCCTCGACGGGATCGACATCCTCGTCAACAATGCGGTGGTCCGGCATTTTGCGCCCGTGGAGGATTTTTCGCCGGAACGATGGGAGGAGTCGCTCGCGGTCAATCTGTCCGCGCCCTTCCATCTCGCGCGTCTTGCACTGCCCGCCATGAAGCGCCGCAGCTTCGGCCGTATCATCAATATGGGATCGATCTATTCGACGCGGGCGGTCGCGGAGCGGATCGATTACGTCACCACACAGACGGCGATCGTTGGCATGACCCGCGCGATCGCGATCGAAACGGCTCAGACGAACATCACCTGCAATGCGCTGTGTCCGGGCGTGTTGCCGACGCCTGCGATCCAGTCGAAGATCGCGGCTTGCGCCGCCGACGCAGGACACTCCGTCGAAGAGGCTACGCGGACCTATCTGGCTGCGCGCCAGCCGAGCGGGCGCTTCGTCGCAACCGAGGGCGTCGGCGCCCTCGCCGTTTTCCTGTGCGGCCCCGCAGCGCGGGACATCACCGGCGCCGCCCTTCCAGTCGACGGTGGATGGTCCGTCGCATGAAAGGTGCGCGAAACCGACCATGTTCAGGCCCTGGGGATGATTCTGCCGGATCGCCATGGCGTAGGCTCTCGGCAACCTTGAAGCGCTCGACACCAGAGATCGAAGCGACAGACCATGGATAAGAGCGGCGAATTGCAATCCAGCCTGCGGATCGAGGACGTCCCCACCGTCCGCGCGATGGTGGCCCGGAAGCTGCGCGAGGCGATCATGTCCGGCACCCTGAAGCCGGGCCAGCGTCTGGTCGAGCGCGAACTCTGCGAGATGACCGGCGTCAGCCGTCCCTCCATCCGGGAGGCGCTGCGTCTGCTCGAGGCCGACGGGCTGGTCAATACCGTACCCCATCGCGGTCCGATGGTCTCCACCATCAGCCACGAGGAAGCGAAGCAGCTCTATGCCGCCCGCGCCGTACTCGAGGGTTTTGCCGGACGCGAATGCGCGCGCCTGCGCGATCCCGCGGTCGTGCGCGCGATCGGCGACGCGCTCACCAGGTTAAAGGCGGCGTTTGCCAAGTCCGACATGGTGGCAGCGCTGGAAGCCAAGACGGATTTCTATGCCGCGTTGGTCGGCGGCTGCCGCAATAGGTTCATCGAGCGGATGCTGAAACCCTTGCACGACCGCATCACGCTCTTGCGCATCACCTCGATGTCGCAGCCGAAGCGGATCAACAAGAGCCTGCGCGAAGTCACCGCAATCTGGCGCGCGATCCAGAGCGGGAACCAGGACCTCGCCGAACGCTGTTGCGTCGATCACGTCAAGGCCGCGGCAGTGGCCGCACTCGACATGATCAAGAGCAAGTCAGCCAAGAAGAATACGCTTCCCGACAAATAGGCGAAGCGCGTTGAAAGGGAGTGTTCGATGATGTTCCGGGTACGATCACTGATCCTGCTTCTGCTCGCATTCCCCTGCGGCCAGGCGTTGGCGGAGGACTATCCGTCCCGTCCCATCACCATGATCGTGCCCTTCTCGGCTGGCGGCCCCGGCGACGTCATCGCACGAATCCTCGGCAATTCCATGAGCGCGACGCTGAAGCAGTCAATCGTGATCGAAAACGTCGTCGGTGCCGGAGGCACGCTTGGCACCAACCGCGTCGCCAGGGCCGCACCCGACGGCTACACGCTGCTCCTGATGCATGTCGGTCAGGCGACGGCGCCTGCGCTCTACGCCAAATTGCCGTTCGACCCGGTCGGCGATTTCGCCATGATCGGCCTCGTCACCGACGTGCCGATGATTCTCGTCGCGCGACCGAACTTTCCGGCCAAGGACCTGAAGGAACTGATCGCCAAGATTCGCAGCGACGGCGAAAAGATCACGTTCGGCAATGTCGGCCTTGGCTCCGCTTCTCAGCTGTGCGGATTGTTGTTCATGGGCGTCACCGACACCAAGCTCACGCCGATCTACTACAAGGGCGGCGGCCCGGCGCTAAACGACGTCATCGCAGGCCATATCGACGTCTATTGCGATCCCGCCACTGGTCCGACGCCCTACATCCAGGCCGGCACGATCAGTGGCTATGCCATTACAAGCCCGAAGCGTGTCGCGACCCTGCCGAACGTGCCGACCTCGGCCGAAGCCGGACTTCCCGAATTCGACGTGACCACCTGGTATGGCCTCTATGCGCCGCGCGGCACGCCGAAGCTGGTGGTCGACATGCTGGTCGCTTCGTTGCAGACGGCACTGAAGGACCCGGCGCTCGTCAACCGCTTTGCCGAGCTGAGCATGACTCCGGTCGAGCGCGAGCGCGCGACTCCCGAAGCACTGGAAACCTTTCTGAAGGCAGAAATCGAGAAGTGGGGGCGAATCATCAAGGCGGCAGGAATCGAGCCACAGTAAGCGCGCGTCGAGGATGCTTGCATTCACATTGCCGAAGCACGGCCGCTCGCACTATGCGATTTCGGCAGAATTGCCTCCGGACGGGAGCAGGCATCGGCTGCTGCACTAGTTGCTTGACGGCGGCAACCTCAGCTTCTCCATGGCTTGCTCGACCGAGAATGAGCCGGGCCTTTGCCGCGGTGGAAATTGCGCGAAGCTGGCAAGATGCTGCCCTACGACCGCCTGAGCGGGGACGAGCACAAAGGCGTGCTCCACGAACCACCTGACGTAGTCGCCGGCTTCGTGCTGAGACCGCTCGAACGGATCGGAGCGGAGGTTGAACAGTGACGGCAACCGAAGTTGAATCATCGGCTGCGCCCATACGTCGAACCCATGCGCCTTCTGTTCCAGGAAGACGGCCTTCCATTGGTCGTAGCGAAGCCCGGCCAGGTTGCCGTCGTCGGTCCAATAGAAGAACTCCCGGCGCTTGTTCGGCCCCTTGCCGGCGAGAAGGTCGCGCTGATCATAACCGTCGAGGTGAACCTTGAAGTTCTTTCCGTCGGCATCGTAGCCCGAGAGCAACTTGCTCTTGACGTCGGGCTCGCCGGCCGCCGCGACCAGCGTCGTCGCCCAGTCCTCTGCCGAAAAGACGTCGTTGATCTCGGTTCGCGGAGGCACCAGCCCGGGCCAGCGTACCATCGCCGGAACGCGGTAGCCGCCTTCCCAATTGGTGTTCTTCTCGCCCTTGAATGGCGTGGTTCCGCCATCGGGCCACGAGAATGCCTCGGCTCCATTGTCGGTGGTGTAGATGACGATCGTGTTGTTGGTTATCCCGAGGTCATCGAGCTTCTTTAGAATTTGCCCGACCTGCCCGTCATGCTCGACCATACCGTCAGGATAGATGCCGAGGCCTGTCTTTCCCTGGGATTCGGGTTTGAGACGCGTCCAAATATGCATCCGGCTCGGATTGAACCATACGAAGAACGGCTTCTTGTCTCGATTTGCGCGCTCGATGAAATTGGTCGAAGCGCCGAGGAATTCCTCGTCGATTGTTTCCATGCGTTTCTTGGTGAGCGGCCCGGTATCTTCACACTTTTGCTTGCCCCAGGGGCCGAAGCGCGGATCGTCGCCGGGGGTGTCGGTAGCCGTCGCCACACATTTCATGACCCCGCGTGGACCAAACTGCGCTCGGAAGGCGGGGTTTTTGGGATAGTCCGGATGCTCCGGTTCATCTTCGGCATTCAGATGATAGAGGTTGCCGAAAAACTCGTCGAAGCCGTGCACGGTAGGCAGGAATTCGTTACGATCGCCAAGATGATTCTTGCCGAACTGCCCGGTTGCGTAACCTTGCGGCTTCAACAGTTCAGCTATGGTCGGATCTTTGGCGGACAGACCTTCCTTTGCCGCGGGAAGCCCAACTTTGAGTAGCCCGGTGCGCAACGGACTCTGCCCGGTAATAAAGGCCGCGCGTCCGGCTGTGCAGGATTGCTGCCCGTAATAGTCCGTGAATATTGCGCCTTCGTTGGCCAGGCGGTCGATGTTGGGCGTGCGGTAGCCCATCATGCCACGATTATAGGCGCTGATGTTCCAGTAGCCGATGTCATCGCCCATGATGACGAGGATATTGGGCCTTTGCGGCTGTTGCGCGAGAGCCGGCACGTTTGCCGTCGTCACAACGATGGCCAATGCGAGCAGGCCCGGCCAGACGTTCTTTGCGAAGCTCATCTTACGCTCCTTCGGCATAATAATGCGCGAGGATCGATGTTCGGGGTCTCGCCGACGGCTATCACCGCAGCTATCCGATTCTTATCGAAGCCAACCTTCCTAGGCTTACCCTGAGTAAGCTATGCGGATTCGGCAAATCCTTCTCAATTGTTCCGCTTTGATTGAAGCGCGCCGCGGAGTTGATGATGGCGTTTCGCCGAATATGGAACGGTAGGCGACGGCGAAGCGTCCGAGCTCAGTGAAGCGATGCTCTGCAGGCGCTGGGCGCGGGCACTCTTACGCGGCCCTCCGGCGCCCTCACATCACCACGTGTCACACGTGTCGGCGCCCCTGAAAAACAGCTGACAAGCCGCAGCCTGGTCGGTGCTAATATTTTCTGACGATTGGCTTTGTCGTCGGAGGCGCTCCGGGCGCGGGCGGCGAAATGGATAAGGTGACCCAGGTATTCCAGCCGGATGGCCGGTTTTCCGCAGCGAACTCCCCGTAAGCCTTGAAATTGAGATAGCCCTGCATGCTGCCGACCGGGAAAAGGAACCCGATCTGGGGCCCGATGCCAACCACTTGGGACTGGAAGCAGCCGACACGGTCGCCTGAACCGCCGTCGCAGCCGAGCTCCTTATAGACATAGCCCACGAGGCCAACCATGACCTCCTTCGACAGGAATTGCGATGCACCCCAGTCGAAGTGCATGTCGACGCCGTTTTGATATTGCGTAGACGTGTTGATTAAATTGTAGGTGAAGCCGAGCACGCCGGAAAACTCGTGGCCGGTTTGCGGATTGAAATAGGTGTAGCCGCCGCCGGCGTCGACCGCGCCGTGTCCGATGCCGATATTCGACAGGCGCGTGGATTGGTAAGCGCCAACCGGGATGTCACCGGTGATATAGGTCATGTAGTTGTGGACGCCGGCGTTCCAGCGCAATTGGAACATCGGCGCCAGATCCCCAAAGCCCCATGTCGTGTCGTTGAACGAGTCGAATCGCGAGAAGGGAATGTTGTTGCCGAGCGGCCCCGTGACCACGCCGGACAAGGTCCCCGCCAGGCTGGTGTCGACGACGCCATAGGCACCCATGAGGGACACCGACGCCTGACCGCCGAGCACCGGGGTTGCAAATACATAGCTCGGGATCACCAGGCCAAGGTTGCCGGTGGCGTTGATATTCAAATTCAGATTTGCGTTTACCGTAAGGTTGCCCGGAACCCTGCCGAGCGTGAATTCACGCGCACGCGCGACGTCGGCGCCGGCCGACACGGAAGTATGATAGTAGATCGTCGCCAGCGACCAACCCGGCTGCTGCGGCGTGGCCGCCAAGCTTCCAAAGAGGCCCGGGATCCAGAAGCTGATGCCGCCTTCATCGGCGCGCGCGATCCCGGGGCAAAGTCCAAGCGCGGCGATCATCAGCGCGCAGCCAACTCGCCGGCTGTTCGATTCAGCTAACGCCATTGCAACCTCCTCGCGGCATAACGCAACGCGGCGGCCAACAAACGGTCCGCCAAGCACGAGGCTATTTAGTTCTCACTCGCAAAATCATGCGCCGATCTGTCGCACGACCTCAAATAGTGGAGCACCGTGATCAATAAGTAACAGCTTGAAAATTTTCGAACGTGGCCAAACCATGTCAGCGATGCGTCCACAATTGTCTCTTGAGCCTGGTCCTCCGACGCATCGCATGCCTCCCGCTCCGCTTTGAAGCGCTGCGGCACCGTTGGCCACGTCGGCAGCCAACAAAGGTTCTATTGGTGATAGTGCGGTTGCCTCTTGAGGCGCACCAGGGTGGCCTTCGGCCGACCATTCTGAATTTATGCGTTACGCCGCATTCGCACGCGGCCTTGCTGCTTTCCTCCGACCCGCCGCCGGGCGAAGTTCGCTGCGCTCTACAAAACTGGGCTGTCGAACGATATCGCGCAACGAGTATGGTCCGTCATAAGGCCGCCGCAGGGAGTCCGATGGTGTTTCGTCAAACATAACTCGATAGGCGACAGAGAAGCGCCCAAGCTCCCAGAAGCCGTGATCGGTCGCAATTCGGGTGACGGTCGTCTTTGAGGGGTCCGCCTGTCGAAGCGCGCGATGGACAAGATGCATCCGTCGCAAGGAAAGAAAGCGGATAGGAGCCATCCCCAAATGTTCTTCGCAGGCGACCCGAAGGGTCCGCTCAGGTACGCAGATCGCCGCGCAGATTTCGGTCAGATATAACGGCCGATCAGGATGGCTCTCCAGGAATTCTTCGAAGCGGGCGATAATCTTGTCGTGACGCCGGGCCCCTGCCGTCATCTCCGACGGTTCGCCCTCGGTCAGGCACCGGACCATGACAAGCATGAGTTCGTGCTCCAACGCACGAGCAACCCCGGGGAGAGAAAGAATTTCCGGAATGGTTTTGGCGAGCTGAGCAACCGTTGCATGAAGGTTCAGAAGCCGAGACATCAGCTCAGGAGCTGGCCTTACGAGATGTTTTCGGACCAGCCCGGCAAACTCACGACCGGTTACTGCGTTGTACACAGAGTCGAGATCATCCCGCGCCAAGGACATCGACCCCCAATCACAGTTGGCCTCGGTCCGCCGATACATCAAATCGGTGTCGTTGATAACAATATCGCCGGGCAACACCTCCATGCCGCAGTGCTGCATCGCTGGCTGGTTCGCCCGAGTGAGAAAACCAATCGCTGCTCGATGCGGCTTGACTGCGCCGATGTAGACCCGCGGCAACTCTTCGTGAGCGACGTGAACCCATAGTTTGTTCATGCTCACTTGCGTCAGCTCTGCGGAGAATTGTCCCTTCACGGTAGGAAACAGCTCGACCTCGACGGAACGAAACGCCGACTGATATGAAAAAGGGTCGGTGAAGCTGACTACCCTGCTCCAAGGCATTTCCTTACTCCTGGATTTGCCGATTTTCCGGAAACAACTAGACGTATCTGGCGACCCGAGCGCTTCACCGAATAGAAATGCCCAATCGCCTTTTGCGCGCGTGACAACCGATACAGGCTTGATACGGAAGGTACTTGATCTATCTCAAGACGTCGGGTGACATCAGGGGGCACACAGGGCAGAGAGACGCCCTATCAGTGTTCGCTTACCCATCTACGATGCATGCTCAGTGCGACAATTCAGCGCGTCTCGAACGGGAAGATCACTTTCCAATCCTTCTTCATGTCGATCACCGTCCATCCATTCTCCGCGGCAGCACCCAACGCAACGTCGAGTCGACCGATGCGCGACTGGCGGTCATAGGCATATTCACGCTCGGCATCCGTGTGATGAACGATCGCCGCAAAGCGCACACCCGCGCTGATGGTCGTCCACTGAAGCATCTCCAGATCACCGTCGGAGTTTCCGAACGCGGCAATCGGGCGGCGGCCAATGGCTTCGTTGATTCCAATCGGCTTGCCTGCCTTGTCGTCAATGAAATTGACCTCCGGTAACCGGAATAGCGTGGGGCTTCCGTCGCGCATCTGGAATTTGGTCTTGATCGACGATCCGATCACCTGTTCGGGTGGAACGCCGTATACCTTCTCGGTCCATGGACGCATGAACTCGACTCCGCCGCCCGACACGATGAAAGTCTTGAAGCCGTTTGCCCGCAGATAGGAGAGCAGTTCGAGCATCGGCTGGTAAACAAGCTCAGTATAGGGCCGCTTGAAGCGCGGATGGCGCGCCGTGGCCAGCCAGTCCGTCACGATTTTCGAAAATTCGCCGGTGGTCATGCCGGCATGGGTCACCATGATCAATTGAACGAGATCGTGCTCGTCAAATCTAGCCAGTGCCTTGATGTCTCCCTCCAGCACGGCCTGGTACGGCTCCGTGTGCGCCCATTCCGGATGCAGGGGAGCCATTGCCTTCACTCGATCGAGCGCAAATGCCATTTGGACGTACATCGGCTGCTCGACCCAAAGTGTGCCGTCATTGTCGAAGGTCGCGATGCGCTCCGCGGGCGCGACAAAATCAGGGCTGCCGGGTTTAGTGACCCGACCGACGAATTCGACGATGGCCTGCTTCGTCGCGGTGGCATTCCATGATGGCAACGGATCGCCCTGGGCGAGCGTGGGCGACGACCAACCCAGGCCTAGCGCTAGTCCCATAATCGCACCGACGATCGTGTTAAAAAAGATGCGCTTCATCTGCCTCAACTCCAGGTGCCGATGACGTGTTTTCAGCCCCGCAGTAAAAGCTTGGTAGAGAGCAGCGTTCGCCGTCTATGCAATTCCGGCAGATTCCCTTGGCGCTTGAAACGACATCACCGCATC
>Ga0105238_10000679_pt1 | contig 35795 bp, 28 predicted proteins | sample KBSC34metaG_FD_81526 | JGI IMG/M metagenome (GOLD analysis project Ga0105238, IMG submission 81526) | Corn rhizosphere microbial communities from Kellogg Biological Station, Michigan, USA - KBS C3-4 metaG | ecosystem: Host-associated > Plants > Roots > Rhizosphere > Soil | place: Michigan, USA...
GCCGGCCATGCGAATCGGACACGAAGAGATATTCGGCCCTGTGATGTCGGTCATCACCTGGGAAGATTACGAGGACATGCTGGAGAAGGCCAACGGAGTCGAATACGGCCTCACCGCGGCAATTGTCACCAACGATCTCGCGCAAGCGATGGAGACGGCAGACCGCATCGAGGCGGGTTACGTCTGGATCAATTCCAGCGGCCGTTATATCGGCGCGCCCTATGGTGGATGGAAACAGAGTGGAATTGGCGAGGAAGAGTGCTTCGACGAAATCGTCAGTTACACGCAGGTGAAGAACATCAATATGAGATGGTGAGCGTCGGGACTTCCAATAGGGGAAAGGCTGATGGAACGGCGGAATGACGAACTAGTCTGATTGATAAAAAACGAACCAACAAACAAAACCTGGGAGGGATGATATGCGTGGTTTTAACAGGCTTGCTGTAATTTTCTCGATTGCGATCGGGGCGGTTGTGGTGTTCGGCGCGGCTAATCGCCCTGCCGTTGCCGAGGGTCCGGACGGACTTGCCGAAGCCGGCGTTCTAAAGGTTGGGATAATTCCCGCCGAGGACGGGCGCGCCGTCGTCCGGCAGTCGAAGGAGGTGATGGATCAGATCAGCAAGGCGCTGAATATGAAACCCGAAATTTTCGTCGGGTCCGACTACAACGCAACCATCGAGGCGCTGCGCAGCAATAAGGTCGATGTGGCGCTGATGGGCGCATTCGGCTATGTGCTGGCGACGACACAGGCGCCGGTCGAAGCCTTCGCGGTGACGGTTACCGCGAAAAGCAACTCGCCCGACTACCACTCGATTATTATCGCCCGTGCCGACGCAAGCGATCTAACTTCGCTGGCCTCGCTCAAGGGCCACACGTTCGCCTTCGTCGACCCGAGTTCGACGTCAGGTTCCTTGATGCCGAAGGCGGCGCTGATGGATGGTCATATCAATCCGGAAACCGACCTGAAGAAGGTCATCTATTCCGGCGGCCACGACGCCAGCATCATCGCGGTTGCCGAGGGCAAGGTTGATGCCGCGGCCGTCGCCGACCGGATCTATGCCGGTGCGTGTGACAAGAAGGCCGTCGACTGCAGCAAAATCAAGGTTATCTGGACGTCGCCATCCATTCCGAACGATCCGCTGTTTTACCGCAAGGCCATATCGGCCGACATGAAGAAGAAGATTAGTGACGCTTTTTATGGCATCAAGAATCTGACCTTCGGTGAGATGGGCACGGTGGCGCGCTTCGATCCGGCGACTGATGCGACCTATGACGTTGTCCGAAACATCGCAAAGACGCTGAAACTCGACCTGACGAAAATGAAGTGATGCCCGGCGACTGGTCTTAGGCTGCTGAACATGCGGGAGACCATATTTTGCCACGCATAACAGGTCTCGCCGTGCAACCGAGATTGTCGCTCGGCGGACGGGCGAAGTTTCTCGCCTATTTGGCCGGCGGGGCGGCTTTCTTGGCCTGGAGTGCGAACGCGCTGGAGCTCAGCGGGGGCGAGCTCTTCCGCTCGCTCCCCGTGATCGGCCGTTATCTCGGAAGGATGATCCCTCCCGACTGGAGTGCGTTGGACGGTCTCTGGGGCCCAACGCTCGATACGATTTGCATCGCGCTTTGGGGCACCGTCATCGCATCGGCCATAGGGTTGCCACTCGGCATTCTCGCCGCGAAAAATCTGAATAGCTCGAGAATTTTGAGGTCTTCGGCGCTCACTATTCTCAACGTGCTTCGCAGTGTCTCGGAATTGATCTGGGCAATATTTTTCGTGTCCGCGGTCGGATTGGGTCCGTTTCCCGGCGCGCTCGCGCTAGGGGTCAATTTCGGCGGCATACTTGGCCGCCTGTATGCCGAGGCGATCGAGAATGTCGATCCCAAGCCACTCGAAGCACTCAGGGCTACCGGCGCCAATCGTGTTCAGACGATCCTGTTTGCGGTCATGCCGCAGGTCTTGCCCCAGATCGTGTCTTACAATCTCTACTGGTTCGAAGTCGGTGTTCGTTCTGCGACCGTCCTGGGCATGATCGGAGCGGGCGGAATCGGATTCGAACTGGTCACAACCATCCGCCTCTATGACTTCCGCCAAACCTCGGCAATTTTGCTGGTCATTCTGGGGCTGGTCACTTTGATCGATCAGGCGTCGGCGCTGCTGCGCAGCAGCATAGTGAAGTGAAGGCCAACATGAACATGAACGTCAGTACCACCGGTCAGGTTATCGGCGTAACGTCGGCGGAAAAGCCGCCGATCGTCTCGCTGGTCAACGTCAGTAAGACCTATGTTCGGGGCAAGCTAGTGGCGCTGACAGATGTCAGCTTCGATGTCGGTCATGGCGAATTCGTCGTCATTCTCGGCCCGAGCGGCGCCGGTAAGTCGACCATGCTGCGCTGTATCAACCGCCTCGCCGAGCCGACCGGCGGTCAGATCTTTCTAAGGGGCAATGAAATCACCAATGCGCCTCGCAGCTTGCGGAAGGCGCGCCAGGAAATCGGCATGGTGTTTCAGCAGTTCAATCTGGTGACGCGTCTTTCCGTCATGATGAACGTGCTGTCCGGCCGGCTGTCCTATCGTTCGACCTGGCGCAGCCTGTTCTACAGTTTCACGCGCGAGGACCGCGCTATCGCGCTCGAATGCCTCGAGATGGTCGCACTTGGGCACAAGGCGTTTCAGCGGGCCGACACATTAAGCGGCGGCGAGCAGCAGCGCGTTGCGATCGCACGCGCACTGGCGCAAAAGCCTAAGCTCATTCTCGCCGACGAGCCGGTCGCCAGCCTGGATCCCAAGATCGCCCGTCAGGTTCTCGATTACCTGAAGGATGTCTCTCAACGGCTCGGCATCAGCGTCATCTGCAACCTCCACCAAATTGATTTTGCCCGGGAGTATGCCGAGCGCGTTATCGGGTTGTCGCAAGGCAAGCTGATATTCGACGGCCCGCCCGGCGCGTTGACCGACGATATTCTTAACCAGATTTACGGATCGCGGATGGAGAGTGCGGTTGAGTAGTCAGTACGCGGCAGCTGTCGATCAGGGGCTCGCCCGGGAGGCGTCGTGGCGGCATCGACGGATGGCGGTCCGGCTGCTTGTCATGGCGGGATTTGCGATTGTCCTATGGCTCAGCGCTAGCCGAATTCATCTAAGCTTGATGAATATCATCCTGGGCGTTCCGAACATGGCCGATTTTTTTGGCCGCATGGTGCCGCCTGATTTTTCCAACCTGATGTCCCTGGCTCCGCCCACGATCGAGACGGTTCAAATCGCGGCCTGGGGGACGGTGATCGCGGTCGTTGCGTCCGCGCCACTGGCGTTGCTTGCGGCTCATAACACGTCGCCTCATCCGGTCATCTATTTTGTGACGCGCCTGTTTCTCAACCTGTTACGAAGCATCAATGAACTGATCTATGCGCTGCTGCTGGTCAGCGCAGTCGGTCTTGGACCCTTCCCGGGCGTTCTTGCGATTGCGCTGCATGCGACCGGAATGCTCGCGAAGTTCGTCGCGGAAGAGATCGAGCACGTCAACCGCGGTCCGGTGGAGGCGCTTCAGGCCGCTGGCGCCGGAAGAATGCAGATCATCCTGTTCGGGATCATGCCGCAGGTGCTCCCCGCTGTGGTGGGATACATTCTCTATCGCTTCGATGTCAGCATTCGTTCGGCCACGGTGCTCGGCCTCGTTGGCGCCGGCGGACTGGGATTTGCGCTCATCACCAGCATGAAGATGTTCAAGTATCACGAAACAGCCACCTGCATATTGGTAATCATCCTGCTGATTTGGGCAGCCGATGCAATCAGCAGCCATCTGCAAAAAAAGATCCTTTAATTCCCTGACGGGCCAAGTGGTGCAATGGGTACGACGGTACTTCTAAACCTTGTGGGCGGTATCGCGCTTCTCCTATGGGGCCTGCACATGGTGCAGTCCGGCATCTTGCGCGCTTTCGGTGCTGATCTGCGTCGCGTGCTCGCCATTACATTGCACAACCGGTTTGCCGCGCTCCTTGCCGGCATCGGCGCTACAGCGCTTTTGCAAAGCAGCACGGCCACCGCACTGATGACGGCGACCTTCCTGGGCGACGGGCTGGTTGGACTTGTCCCTGCGCTGGCGATCATGCTCGGCGCGAATATCGGCACAACCCTTATTGTTCAAATTTTCAGCTTCGACGTTTCCATGCTCGCTCCGGTTCTGCTGGGGATAGGTGTCATCGTCTTCAAGAACAGTGTGCGGACCAAAATCCGCGACCTGGGTCGCGTTGCGATCGGTCTTGGGTTGATGCTGCTGTCGCTGCATATCCTGCTCGACACGCTGGCGCCCGCGGAATCCGCGCCTAACGTGCGGGCGTTGCTCACCGCCATCACCGGCATGCCCATCCTGAACTTGATCTTCGGAGCGGTCCTCGCTTGGGCGGCACATTCGAGTGTTGCCGTGGTGCTGCTGGTGATCTCGCTTGCCTATTCAAGTTTTATAACGCCGGTCGCAGCCTTCGCACTGGTGTTGGGTGCAAACTTGGGAAGCGCCGTTAATCCGCTGTTGGAAGGCGGCGGTCTCGGAAATCCCATCGCCCGCCGCCTGCCGCTCGGTAACCTGATCAATCGCGCTTTCGGGTGCGCGCTTGTACTGCCCTTCCTCCAGCCGGCCGTCGAGTTTTTGAGTGCTTTCGATACAAATCCTGTCCGGCTGATTGCCGATTTTCATACGCTCTTTAACCTCGCGCTGGCCGCCATCTTCATCATCCCGCTGCCCGCTTTCGCCAAGCTTTTGCAGTGGCTACTGCCTCCGCCGGCTGCCCCCTCTGATCCCTCGGCGCCGATATATCTCGATGTCGCAGCGATTGGGACACCGTCGCTAGCGCTCACAAGTGCGGCCAGGGAAACCCTGCATATGGGCGATCTTGTCGAGACGATGCTGCGGGACACCATGGTCGCCTTGATGACCGATGACCGCAAACTGGTCTCCGCGATCGAGCGCATGGATAATGCGGTCGATAAACTTCATGAAGCGATCAAGCTGTACGTTACGAAAATAACCAGGGAAAGTTTGGACGACCGTGAGGGAAGCCGCGCGATGGAGGTCATCGCATTCGCCATCAATCTTGAGCATATCGGCGATATCATCGACAAGAATCTGATGGAGCTTGCCGCGAAGAAGATCAAGAATCGTCTTAAATTCTCCAATGAAGGGGCGGCGGAATTGCAGGCCTTCCACCGTCGGGTGATTGAAAATCTGAAATTAGCGCTCAGTGTTTTTATTTCTGGCGACGTAAAAATTGCCCGGCAGTTAATCGAGGAAAAAGTCGCAATTAGGCAGGCCGAACGTGGTGCGGCCGAAAACCACCTTGTGCGACTCCGCGAGGGACGACTTGCCAGCATCGAGACCAGCTCGCTGCATCTCGACATTCTTCGTGACTTGAAGCGAATTCATTCGCATATTTGTTCGGTGGCTTACCCTGTGCTGGAGGCGGCCGGCGAACTACAGCCAAGCCGGCTGAAGGCGCTGGAGGTCGAGGCGGTGCTGGCTCCAGCGAAGTGTTGATCCGTTAAGGTCGCGAACACAGTAAGCCGGCAGTCAATGAGACGAGGACGCCGGCGTTGCCCTTCTCGAACTCGATGGGCTTGGCCCCGAACTTGACGGCGGTCCGATCGTTTTAGCCGCTTGCTGCATTTCAGGTCCACAACTCACAACTACAAAAGTCTCCAAGCCGGATCGACGCCTGGTGTTGACGCGGGCTCCGGCTACGCCGCGGGCGGTGCTGTGGGAGATCGCTGCCCAGGTTTACACGATCGAACGTCTCGGCCAGCTCGCTGACAAGGCCGCGGGCGACACTGGCCGACCTCGCCTACGATAATGTTCGCGTCCCGCATGGCGACGGCCCCCCCGGGGGTGGCTGGAGCACACCCCCGTATGACGCCATCGTCGTGGCGGCTGGCGGGCCGCAGGTTCCCGAGTCCCTGAGGCGCAATTGAAGATCGGCGGCCGGCTGGCGGTCCCGGTCGGCGCGGATCAACGCGCCCGGGAACTGGTCCGGGTCACGCGCGTTTCAGCAAATAATTACCGCAGCGAGGGTATCGCGGACGTCCGCTTCGTTCCATTTGTTCGGGGAGGCGGGATGGGCGATCGCGAAGGAAGGTGAGGTGCGCGCACATGCGCGCCGGGTGCTGGGGCCGGTTTCTCAGGAAATGCCGGTCCGGAACCTCGCCGACGCAGCGGAATCGTTCCCATCGATTGAGGGGCTGATCTCAATCTCTTGATGGAGCGGATCCGAAACTGAGTTGGCGAACCATTATTTCCAGGACCAATCTGCCGCAGCAATTCGACGAATACGTCTGGTTCGACGAAACTCGCGCGGTGACGCCGCTGGATACCGCCGAAATCAAAGGTCTTCCGGACACCTATCCGCGGCGTGTGAAAGGGGACGTCGACCCGAGGCCAGACTTGCCCATAGAATCGAACTGGGTCTATGAATTCGAAGCATGAGACAAGCGCGCAAGGGCAGCCAAGAGCTGAGCTCGGGATGTCACGGTCGGATTCGCCCTTGGAATCCTTTCTTGTCTGGCCGCTTGCCGCAGCAGCGCTGGCGGCGAAGGCGAACGTGCGGTTTCTTGAAGACCTCATGTCGTCGGTATCGGGTAAGCCAAGTGTATCGAGTAATTTGTCGTTGCCATGGACGACCTCGAATACGGTCGCTCTTGAGCTCGCATCGATGCGATTGCGGAATTTTTCCACAGAGACAGGCGGGCTCGCGACACTCATTTGTGCACCCTATGCGCTACACAGTGCAACCATTGCGGATTTTGCTCCGGGCCATAGCGTAGTCGAGGCGTTGTGCCAGGGTGGCTTGTCGCGCGTGTTTGTCACCGATTGGCGGTCTGCAACTTCGGAGACACGTTATTTTTCAATCGACAACTACCTTGCCGACCTCAATGTTGCGGTAGACGAACTTGGACCTCCGGTCGACCTGATTGGCTTGTGCCAAGGCGGCTGGTTGGCATTGGTCTATGCCGCGCGCTTTCCAAAAAAGGTGCGACGGCTAGTTCTTGTCGGCGCGCCGATCGACATTGCGGCCGCCGAATCTCAACTGTCCCGTTTCGTCGCTGATGTTCCGCTCAGGATGTTTGACGAGCTTGTGCGGGAGGGAGAGGGCATTGTACATGGTGACCGCATGCTCGGACCTTGGGGTATCTCATCGAGCTTCAATGACGCGGAGGCGGTTCTTCAAAATCCGCCGGACCCCGACTCGGCGCGAGGGCCTGAATTGTGTGACCGATTTCGGCAATGGTATGCCGAGACGCTCAATTTGCCCGGGGTATTCTACCTTCAAGTCGTCAAGTGGATATTCAAGGAAAACCAGATCGCTGAACGGCGCTTTGTCGCCCTTGGGCAACAGGTCGATCTGGCGCAGCTTCGCGCACCAATCTTTCTTCTCGCTGCCAGGAATGACGAGGTCGTTTCGGTCAATCAGCTGTTCGCAACAACACAGCTAGTCGGCACACCGGCCGAATTGCTGGAGAAGATGACGGAACCATGCGGCCATTTGAGCCTATTCCTGGGGTCCAAGGCACTTGACGGGTCATGGCGCAAGATTTCTCATTGGCTTGGTAGCGAGCTGAAAGCGCCGGATATCGTTCCTTAAGAAAAGCAATCGGATGATAAACGACTCGGGCATCGAGGCGCGCTGAAGCAGCGGCATCCTTGTTGGTACAAAATTCGTCAAGATCGGGTTTTGATCGCCTTGTTGGCGCGGGCGAGCAGCGTCGGCGAGGTGGTCGAATGAGGCGGAGGTTGCCGCCCAGTGCTCGGCCATGAGTAATGTCGGGAGCCATTTTCGAGACAGGCTTCAAAGCGAGAACCCCTGACCGGTGAGTGCATCCACGATACTTCCCGTGCAGCACGTCACGCCACCGCGGTCTCACCATTCGATAGAAGAGCAGAAGCCCCGCGACGAAAAATAGAACCGTCAGGAAACCGAGGATCATTTCCAATCCCGGTATGGCCTTTTGTCAACTGCGCAATTCTCATCTCAGGCTGGCGGAGCCGTTAGGTCGCGCGCCTCATCCAGCCTTGGTGCGCTCGATCGGCCCGCAACGTTATCGTCCCACGGTGGCTAATCGGCCTAGTTCTGTTGGCTTAGGCAGCCAATACACTCTGCGTTCGAAGCGGGACCATTTTAGTTCAGTTGATTGCTAACCGGTTCCACGGCACCAGCTTCGTCAGGCCGCCAACATTAGACATTATTGACACCTGTCAATAGACGGCCGACAGCCGCAAGTAGTTTTCGTTATTCTTTGTGTTCCAATCACAGTGCCTCCGCAGCAAGCTATGGGGAAGTGGGGCTGCGAAACGCGGAGTTACCAGGGAGAAATTGCCTTGCGTTCTGATGCGTACATCCTCGATAAAATGCGGCGGCGCGTTCTTGCTGGTCTCACCCCCGAAGAGACACGCGAGTTCGAATTACTGGATGCTCAGATTCCGTTTGATGGAAAGCCCGTTTTCCCTTCAGCGGGGTTGTCTCTTTCCGCAATCGAATATCGTTGGCTGGAGCTTTTCGAGAAGATGGAAAGCGCGAGCCAGTTGGTGACGGCTCTCGAACCGTCGAAATGTGGAACGACGCCAAGTAGGGCTGAGGTGCGTCCGATGCATCGCAACGGCGTTTCCCGGTCAGCGCACTGAAGATCGAAACGGGAGTAAACCCTTGCTCAAGCCACTGGTTTTAGGGGCAACGTTGTTATGTGCTCACACGGTCGATGTCGAAGCTCACTCTCGTTATCGAAACCGAGCGTGGTGCGGCAGCTACATGGCCAAGTATTTTGGCATCTCGGATCCTCGTCTCGCGGTCGCCCGGATGTGGGCGAGCGTTGGCGTGAACGCCGGTGGACCGGCGATCGGAGCTATTGTGGTCTGGTCTCATCACGTAGGTGTCATAACAGGAAGGACTGCGGGAGGTGAGTGGATTGTCCATAGCGGAAATGACGGCGGCGCCGTTCGAACGCGGCCTCGTGCAGTAACGCGCGCAATTGCGTTTAGACGACTTTGAGATCACGGTAAGGACAACGACGGACATCGAAGGATGGAGCGCACCAATGAACGGCAGCATGAAATGAATAATGCTGCGACAAGAACCGGCATCTCAAGGCCGGTTCGCGATGTCGACTGAGTGCGCGCGGTTTGAAAAACATGCCCCGGCAAACCCACCACGTATGTACTGTCGTCGGAGCAGGCAAGACGGGAAATCAGGTTCGTGTGAAGTTCGACGGCTCCAGGAGGGCGCAGACCCTTCACAGAAGCTATCTCGAAGAAATTGTCCCGCGTGGGTAGAAGCCTGAAAAGTGATCAGAAGGCTGGGAAAACTGCGCCGCACTGCCATAGCGAACATAAGTCTTACCGTCCTGCGCTCGTCGCGTGTTCCGCAGCCGGACGTACCGGCTTCCGCAGCGTGGAGTTGTTGGAGCGGAAACTATCGCCGAAAGCGAGCGTTCGAAATGCCTATTCCCGAACTATTGGATGCGCAACGGTCGCGCTGGTCGGCCAGATCGCAGCGATGTGTCCCTTGACTGACAGATGTGTCACTTAACTGACAGATGAATGAGAGTGAGGTACGATCGAACTAGCAGCTGATTTTGGAACCAAAGCGAAGTTAATTGATTTGCTACTATCTCGGGCGAGATGAATATTTGGGTGATCCTTGATAAAAACGAAGCATAGGGCTGCAGCGTGTCTGTTATTTTGGTTGTTGACGACCACGGCGTTTATCGAGCGGGTCTTCGCGAAGTAATACAGGCTCGATTTCCATATTCTCACGTGGTCGAAGCTCCGAAACTTTCATGTGTTGGGTCAAACAGGTTTTTTGATTTGATCCTGATTGACTCTGGAAGCCTGAGCTATGAGACCCTCGATTTGCTGGCCGAATGCTACGAAGTGAGGCCAGCGACTATGGTCGCAGTCATGTTGACTTCGAAGTCTCGAACAGAAGTGCTGAATTACCTTTCGGCCGGTTTTCATGGCGTCGTGCACAAGTTTCAGCCAGACGAGGAATTGCTCGCTGCCGTAGGCGATCTACTTTCTGGACGAATCTACGTTCCAGGTTGGCTCGCAGATACCTACGACGAGGATCTTAGTCGACCATCACCAGCTGATATCCAGCAAGAGACTCTGAAGCTCACGCCCCGGCAAAACGCGGTTCTGCACCTGCTTGCTCGAGGAATGTCGAACAAGGAAGTGGCGCGGGAGCTAAATATCGCTGAAGGCACGAGCAAGATTCATACAGCAGCGCTTCTCCGTGCGCTCGGTGCGCGAAATCGTACGGAGGCTGCATTTATGGCAGCGAAGTTGGTCCCATCGAGCGAAATCGCTGTGCGCGGACATAAAGACAAGTCAACGAGAATCAAGGAACAGCCCTCAAAGCCAGCCAGAGACTAGGGTTATTGCTTGAATAAGGACTTTTCCTGCGTTCCATCAGATCAATCGTTCCTCATTCGAGGACGCGCAAGTCCTTATTCTCCCGCGTGCTGGTGGTTCTGAAGACCACCTGTCGCATGCGGAAAAAACGAAGTGATGCATACGAAAAGCACTTCTCGAGGGCATGCTGTAATTCAGAGGGAAGCTTGGGATGCACAATTGCACGGCATTCCAATGGCGGCATTGATCGGACCGTGGAAGCAATCGACGGCGCCATTGGCGTCTATCGCCTGGTACTTGAGGGTGAGCCCGAAGCTTGGCTGCTCGGGCGGCCAGCGCAACCTGTCTTTCGCGGATGCGAAACGCCAGCGCCTCGGGCTACCAAGCGGCCCCCAATTGTCCCCGCCGATTTGAGTGAAGCTGATTCTGATATCTGTCGACCGCGGGGCTCTAGAACACCTGGACTTGAGGCGCGATCGTCTGCCGGATCCGCGTTGCCACGGCTCGAGGTGCAGCCTCGCCTTCGGTCAGCTCATAAGAATGTGCAGCGAACAATCTGGCGGCTTGAGACTGGTCGAGATCGAAAAAGGCCTTCACTGCGGTCCAGCCCTGGAAGTCGCCGAATATCGGAGTGATGGCGCCATTTGCGTCCGCCTCGTAGGACAGGCCGTCGTTCGCAAAGACGCCTGAACTGCATGCGAGGCCCACAGCGCACGCCGCCGCATTGCAAGAGTCCTCGCGCAAACAAAGAAACCCACCCTGTCGGCTCTTCGATGCCCCCCAACTCTGTAGGTCAAAGCGAGATGCCTCCCTGTCGCGATGACCCTCCAGGAGTGCCGCCAATCGTTCCAAACGTTCGCAGTTCATCCTGCCCTGCCTGTTCAGTTGCGGGATAATTCGAGCCATAATGGCTACAAAGACGCGTTGACGCGAACGCTTATTCCGCCTGAAAATGTACCCCTGAGCCGGCTGAGAGCAAGGTACTTAGGGAGCGGCCCCCATCTTGTTTCCTAACGTCTCTGGTCTCACGGGAACCGAGGGCGCAGCGACACGTTGCTGCGCCCGGATTCCGATGGGACGGTCGCTTACTCAGCCGTATCAGTGCGGCGTGGCCAGGGTTTGGGCCAGGGCTGCCGACGTATGGCCCCGTTGTAGCTCTCCGATCGGACTAGCGCTGGCGCTGGCACTCGGAAAGCTCATAGCCGAATATTGCGTCATGAGGTCCATCGCCCGAGTGCCGTGGGTAACTGCACTTTGCTGAACACCGCTGGCTGATCCGACCGGGACGAGGCTGACATTGTCATAAAGTGCACCTAGCCCGTCAGTGCTGTGGCCCGCGGCTTCGCGGAAGGTGAGCCGATCCTGTCCGCCGGTTCCGGAAACGGTAAAGTGATGGCTTCCCCACGTGCTACCGGGCGGGATGGTGGCGACTACCGAATCGTTCCACAAAACCACCATCTTGCTCGTGCTGCTACTGACACCAGGCCGCAAGCGCGCATCGAAGGAGAGGTCATAGCTCTGCCCTGCAGTGGTCTTCACGGTCTGGTAGAAACCGTCACGACCGCCGAGAAAATCGAGCTCGCCGAAATTCGATCCATCGGTTGCCTGAACGTTGTTGAGATTGTTCCACAGTTCGATCGCGCCGCCGGTCAACGCGGTCCAGCCTGGTATCGAGCTGAAGCTAGCCCAGCTGTTCGCCGCCAGAGACGAGGCTTCGAACGACCCGTTCACCAGCAGATTCGCTCCGCTCGGCGAAGACGATGACGCATCCATCGTCACGGCTAGCGGAGAGGAGGCCGAACTGGTATTGCCAGCAGCGTCTGTGGCGCTGGCCGTAAAGCTGTGATTGCCCGTCGACAACTCGGCGGTAGCAAAACTCCAGGCGCCGCTTGTATTTGCCTGGGCCGTACCGATCTGTGTTGTTCCATCAAACATCTTAACGGTACTGCCGGCCTCTGCAGTGCCGGACAATGTCAGAACGCTCGCGGTCGTGATCCTGTCGCCGACCGTGCCGGTGTCCGGCGTGAACGCCGTGATCATAGGCGCTGCCGGCGCTACTGTGTCGGGTGTGGATCCAACCGGAGGAGGCTGTGTGGATCCCAGCAGTGGAGGAGGGAGATCGTTCTGAAATTGCGAGTTGCTTGTGGAATAGAAGCCGAGTGTGGACCATTGGGTCGATAGTTCTACCCAATTGCTCATGCCGGCTCCCGGATTATTACCGAAGCCGTCCACAAATCCCGCGGTCGGACTGCGCCACCAGTCCGCCCCAACGTTGGCAACGACGTGCAGGTTTGGATCGTTCACCCTCATGTCCATTTGGACATAGACGCCATCAACAGCCCCGGCAGGATAGACTCCTCGGGCTGTTGGCCAGAAATGATCGTTATAGCCGGCCGGAGGAGCGGAAAAGTCCACGCTGCCGTCTGGCAAGTTGGTCACGCTCATCTGAGTGGCCTGGTTTCCGGCATAGTCAGTTGCAAAATGACCTCCGGAGATTCCGGTTGTCGCCTGATTTTGTACCAGTACCCATTCGCCGGTGGTGCTGAGATGGACGTAGGTCCTTGCATTCGCAACTTCCACGTCCGCATTTGGATTTGAATCCGCGGGCGCACCCGCTTCCTGGTACACTTGCCCCCATCCAGTGACGGAGGTGAAGTCGGACGGAGGTGCGCTAGAGCCTGCAGGCTTGTACACGCCGTCGTACCAAGCGTAATTCGTCGGCACGCCGACCGGAAAGCCTTCGCTGGAGCCGATCGTGTTTTGCGCTATGATGTCCGAGATCGAAGTTGCCATTTAGATTCCCCAAGGAGGTTGCCCACAAATCATGCGTCATGCGTTGATGCATATTTGTGCGGGCGGGTGAGCGGCGGGACGCTCGCAGCACAATTTGTCGCCAATGTGTTTGATATCCCGGCGCGAGCGGAAGGAATTCAAAAGGCGCCGGCGCAGCGCTGCGCGCGGTTCGCCGAAATGCTTGACTTCAAAACAACTTGCAGCAGCCGCAGCAAGACGTCCGTGGCGTTTTCGAAGAAATCGATTCAGTGGCTGCCGTCGTAATATTGCGAGCTCCGATTCGAGTTTAACAGGCAGCCCTTGGCGGCGAGGCGTCTAAATCATGGCCGCTCTATGTCGCCAACCGTCCTCAATCATGATCGCTCAGCCCGTTATGTTCGGAAGCAATCGTGAATTGCAAGTCGCAGGCGTCTCGATCGGATCGGTTACAACCTGGATATGCAAGGCGGTGAGGTGCTGGTTGGGCGTCGGAGGACAAGAACGGACGCGGGCTCGGCGTCGACGAGCGGTGGAGGCGGCTCCGCCAGAAGCTTGGATGCACTCCAGGAAGCAAAACGAAGGGTAGACCATCGGGCCGAGAGCTCGACCCAATTGCTCATACCGGCGCCCGGATTGTTGGCAAACCCGCGCACATATTTGGCGGTCGCCTCGCGCCACCAATCGGCTCCAACGTTGGCGACGAATTTCATGTTCGGATCATTCGTCCTCATGTCCATCTGCACATACACACCATCAACGGCTCCAGCCGGATACGTACCTCGTTTAGTTATCCAGAAATGATCATTGTATCCGGGCGGGGGAACGGGGATGACCACACTGCCGTCCGGCTGCTCGCTTAACTTCATCGCAACGGCCGGCTTTGGCCCGAAGTCCGAGACGAAATGAGCGCCGCCGATCGCGTCTGGCACCTGCTCTTGTACTAAAATCCATTCGCGGGTGGTGTTGAGGTGAATGTAAGTTTTTGCATTTGCAATTGATATGCTTCCATCTGGATTCGAATAAACAGGTGCCCCCGCTTTCGGATAAACCTGCCCCCATCCCGTAACCGCGGTGAAATTGGGAGGCGGTTTGCCGTTACCCGGAGGCTTGTACGATCCGCTACACCACGCGTAGTTCCTGGGCACACCGACGGGATATCCTTCGCTGTAACCGGAAGTATTTTGAGCTATAGCCTCCAGCATCGGTGCGGTTGTCATGGTCTGCTTGCTCGATATGAAGTCCGAGCGTCTCTCCAGAAACAACTTGTCCAGCAGATCGCTGTTCAATCCGGTTCGATAATTTGCCCTGGGAACCGAACCGCCTTCGTTTGTTCGAGGATTTTTGCGTCCGTCGTCCCGCACTGAATTATCTGCGTCTTCCTTCAAAGGCGGCAGATCGGCGCCCCGTCGCCGAGCCTCGTTCCAGATAAAACGGGTGAAGGCCGCAGTCTCGGGCCACTGCAGGTGGACCGGATCCGTGAAAGCTGAGTCGGGGACGCGCCAATCGGCCATACCGTCGACCAGAATTGCTTTGGTGGGGGCAAGAGCGGCTTGTACTGCGGATCTGAAGCTCGCTTGCGTGGCTCCGGATGGGTCGTGACGTTCCGCCCAGGCCGGCATGACCGGAAATGTCACGGCGATGAACTGCACGCCCTTGGATTCCACTAAGCTGGCCAGGCGCGTCAACTCTGAATAGCATGGAGGCTCGGGTTTGATAGGACGTCCCGTGTCCTGCAACACCCGAGTCAATGGGCCGGACCCGTAACGGTCATAAGTCATTTCGAGCCGGCGCTCGCCTGCGTAGATCGCATGAAGGAGCACGTCTCTAAAGCGGAAATTACGGAAATAGAGCCACCACGGGCTTGTCTGTCCGCCGATGTACGAATCGGCGATTTCAGGATCGAAGAATGCTGTAGGGTTCCTCGAGCAACCCTCAAAATCTCGCGGTGTCAGCACTGTCAGAAGCGTTTTGGTCTCCGGCGCGCGTTGCAGGAAATACTCGGTCAGGTACCGGGTTTGGTTGATCGTCAAGAAGCAGGGCGCTGCGTTGACGACGCCTTGGTCCTTCAGTTCGGAAGGAATCACATCAAGGTCGAGGTTCCGCCAGGTTGTCGACGAGCCCACGGCAATGAGGTCGGCTTGCCTTAGTGGTGGCGCTTCTCTGAGCCAGGCGAAGCGGCTGTCGATACACCACGTTCCCGATACCGGGGGAGGAGGTAGACGATCGAGCGCGAACAGAGCGACGAGGGCGCCATAGAAAATCGCTATCGACAAGGCTCCTCCTGCGACAAAAGCCACAAGATAGCTACCCATCCGGCGACGCGCGCGGCGCTTCTCGCCGATTTCGGTGTCGATTGACTGCTCGTGTGAGGGAAATTGCTCGCTCACAGTCAGAACTGGAAGTAGAGGAAAGATTGCACGGCGGACATCTGCGTCAAAGTGAAGACGAGGAGGCAGCCCAACGCTGCGCCATGCAGGGGATAGGCCGCGAGGCGAGTATTCCAGGAACGTTCCTCCTCCACCGGCCGCTGCGGATCGTAGCCCAGCCACTGTTGCGAGTTGGGAGCAAACAGCGCGACCGCCATCAGTGTCGCGATCGATGCAAGCATCAGTAGCGCTGTCAGTTGCCGCTCGGAATTGATGCTGAGGTCAACGCCGTGCAGTCCAATCATCGTGCCCATCATCTTGCCTGCGCTCCCGATAGAGTCCGCACGGAACATCACCCATCCAAAAATGACGAAGATCAGGGTGAGAGCGCGAGCAAGTATGGTCCCGGCTCCACTTGGGCCGCCGCGCTTACCAGCACCGAACAGGCGTATCCAGAAATGGCAAATAGCCAGTCCAAGGCCATGGAAAGCTCCCCAGCAGACGAATGTCCAGCCTGCGCCGTGCCACAGTCCGCCCAGGAGCATGGTGAGAAGGAGGTTCGCGTATCGGCGTACTTCCCCTCGGTGGTTGCCTCCGAGGGCAAAATAAAGATAGTCGCGAAGAAACGCGGACAGACTCATGTGCCAGCGTCTCCAAAAATCAATGATGTTTGTTGCCTTGTACGGAGAGTTGAAATTCAGTGGAAGGCGGACCCCGAACAGCAGTCCCAGTCCAATCGCCATGTCGGAGTAGCCGGAAAAGTCGAAATAAAGTTGTAACGTGTAGGCCAGTGCGCCAATCCAGGTGTCAGCGAAGCCTGGTGACGCTCCTCGCGCTACAGCGTCGAAAACCAGATTGGCCTGTGGCGCCATGCCGTCAGCGAACAGCACTTTCTTTGCAAGACCGAATACGAAAAGGCCAATCCCGAGCGCGAGTGTTGGCGCGGTCACCCTCAGCCTTGCCTTGCTCATGAATTGCCGCATCAGGATGCGGTGGTTGACGATGGGGCCCGCAATCAGATGCGGGAAGAACACCACCATCAGCACGTAATCCTTGAAACGGTACCCGTAGGTTTCCCCGCGGGAAGAATCGACCAGATAGGCGATCTCCTGGAACGTGAAGAACGAGATGGCTAACGGCAGCACCAGATTGAGGACGGGAATATCAGTTCCCAAGGCCGCGTTGACGTTGGTAGCGAAAAAGCCGGCATACTTGAAGTAGCCTATGAGAGCGAGATTGAACGCGATCCCGACGGCCAGCAGAATTCCCGTAGGTTTCTTGGCGCGGGCTCGCTTAGCGAGGTAGGTGCCGCACGTGAAGTTAAAACCAATGCTGCTAAGCAGTACAAGCAGATTCCATGGATCCCACACCGCATAGAAAGTCAGTGACGCGCCGATGAGCCAAAGTAACGTGACGGTTTTGCTTGCAAAGAGACGCAGGCCGAAATACCCCGCGACCGCGGCTGGCAGAAATACAAATATAAACTCATAAGAACTGAACAGCATGAGGATCGCTCCGGCAACCGAAAGGTAGAGGTCAGGCGAATGCTTGAGTTGACGGCCCTCAATAAGCGCATACGTGCTGCCGCGTTACGCGATTACCTTCCTGCGATGAACCGGGAGGCTGGGCGCTCCGGCACGGTCGGCCTGAGCTGGCGAATGCTTTCGGCGATCCAATGCGGGCAGAGGACAATTGCAATAAACTGTAGGACCGCTGCCGTGTTGGCGTTGCTCAAGTGGCCGCGGAATAGCCAAATGAAATTCAGCATCGTTTGAATGCCGCCGCCGCTCTTCCGATAGTGAGATAGGGCTGTCAGCCCGCGGCGCGCAAAACAGCGCCGGGATTGCACTTGAAGCGCGCGACGCCTTTGCGAGTCGCGCACGTTTTCGCTGGCGTGATATGAGATCAGGTTGGCCATCTTCCATCCGTCACGCAGAATCTGCTCGACGCTCAACCTCGCGGTTTCGGATTGGTTGTGGTAGGCAAAGGTCGCGCAAGCTTCGTTGACGAAGCCGGCATTGCCCAGCAATAGAAGCGGCGCCCACGCCGCGACGTCGGCCGTGTGCGGAAAATCGAGAGGGAGTCCGCCCCGGTCCCGCAACAATGCCGTTCGCATCATGACGCCGCACATTGTGACGGTGATCTGATCCGTCAGGAATTCCGTGAGAATCGCGCTGCCGTCCCGAATTCCTGTTTCAAGAGATCCGCTGACCCGCGCGGCAAATGTTTTTCCAATCGATCCTGAATAAATATTGCTTAGCGTGACAACAATTGGGACTTGCGGTTCACGCCTGATGATCTCAACGCAGCGTTGAAGCAGCCACGGGGAAATTCTGTCATCGTCCGCGAGAAAGATGATGTAGTCGCCTTTTGCACCGGCCAAGCAGGCGTTCCAGTTTGGAAGCAGGCCGATGTTGTTTTTTTGCCGTAAGACCCGCAATCTGCCGTCCGTGAATTGGCTCAGTACATCCCTGGTTTCGTCGGTTGACGCGTTATCCGACACCAGCACCTCGAAATTTCCGTAAGTTTGCGCAAGTGCGGAAGTAACGCATTCCCTTAGCAAAGGTGCTCTGTTGAAAGTGGGCACGGCTATTGTAACGAGCGGAAAGTCTTTGCAGTTCGAGACGAGATCCGAGGCCATCAGGCGTTAGAACTCCTGTGTCGAAAAAAGCTTGGCACTCGGCATTGCCAGAGTGTCGAATCGGACATTGTGGCGCCGCGGTTCGAGGCCGACCCAGCCGCCCGCTCACTCGGCAGCTTGAATCTCCCGAAGATGGTGGCGAACGGATCGTTTGACGACTTCGTCGATCGCCCTAACTCCATCCTCATCATCGGTCTGTCGGCGCATCCGTGTGTGCTCCAGCAACAGCACGATCGCCGATCCCAACGCTGTGCCGCCGGCCAAGGCCAAGGCCACGAGGTGCATCATTCGTGGAAACACGGGCTGGATCGGCTTTTCTGCCACCTGAACCACGCGCACACTGGACAATTGAGCTTTTTTGGCGATGTCGAGATTGATCTGTTCATCGATCACCCGGCTTCCATAATGGTCTGCCGCGGCTGATGCTCTTACGAGGACGCGTTTCAGCCCTTCGTATTCGGCCTCCTTTGATGAGAGCGATGCCAGTTCGCCATTGATCTTCTCCAGTTCGGCAACAAGTAATTTCTCAAGCCTGAGTAAGCCATTCAGATCGGTATTGGCTTTTAGCAGACTCGCCATCGCATCCTGATATACCTTGACGAGAAGTAGCGGCGGCGCTTCCTCAAAGGCGGGCACGTTGCCTACGGCGTTTTCACTGTCCCTCGCATCGCGTCCGCGAAGGTTATTCACGATACCGGTAACTGTCTTTGACTGGTTGACGGGTCGTAGCACATGCAGTTGATCTGCGATCGCCTGCCTTTGGCCTTTGCGGTCTTCGATCGAACCGCGTGTTGCCGCAATCTGCGAGCTAAGGTCATCGGCTCGCTTGAGGAGAAGCGAGCGTTGATCCACGACGGAATAAATCGAGGCTGAAACCGAGAAATTTCGAAGGTCACTGCCTGCTTTTTCTGCTTCCTGCTCTAGCCGTTTTGACTGCTGTTGAAAAAAGATATCGGCGCCTGGAATATGAACGAGATCGGCTTGGGTGGCCACCAGTGCGTTCGCCAGTTCATTCAGGAATTCTGCCGCGACCGCAGGATCGGGATGACGAAATGAAATCCGAAGAAGGTCGGACCGACCCTCCGGCCTTGCAATGACAAGGTCTCGAAGGGCTGAAATGCCTTCCTGGTCAAGGTCGGTTGAGTTATTCTCGTTCTGTCTCGTTTGGGCGGCATCGGATTGTCCGTACAATCCGGAGAAATCCAGGCTTGCTGCCGCCTTGTACAGCTTCGAGGATAGGGTCACTTCGCTGACTCGAAACAGACGGTGGGGGCCAACCCTTTGGGCTGCCAGCCGGATGACGTGATCTACCTTGCCAATGCGCGCCAGCGAGTCGATGCGACTCACAAGGTCGACGTTTTCGCCAAACGGACCACCTGTCGCGCTGGCCGATCGGTCCTTAATCCCCTGTCCAACCCGCAGCAGGGTATAGGGTTCGTAGCGCTCACCTATGAGGCAATAGAATAGAAACGCCGCACCTGCTGCTATCAGGACGGCGGAGTAGATCACTCGCCGCCGGCGCCAGAGAATTGGCAGCATGTTCGTGAGGAGATGAGCGAAGTTGTAAGTCTCGTTCCGCACGCTAGTTCTCCGATCTCGCTGTCGACCCGCGGGAACAGAATATGCGCCCCACAGGCGGCTCAGGCGTGTGCACGATGGGAAAAGCTATTGCGAAGGCGCACGCCGGAGTTGACAGGTGTCAAGTCTGAACGGGGGTTTGCCAAAAAGAACCGGGGGGCGTTGCCAAAAGGAGAGCTGCCAAAAGGAGGCGAGAGTGGCGCGCGGCGAGGATTTCTTCAGGCTTTGATTGTCGAGGGTCATTGCTGGAGATGGCGAGTGCGTCGGTATCCGGCTCCGCCAGTTCTTCCGATGCGGCGACAAGCCAATCGGCGACGCGATCATGCTTTCCATTTGATCGAAGCAATCCCATTCGTTTCGTGACGTTATCCCAGCCTCGACTAAATTCGACGCCGTCCAGAAACCGGTCTCAACGATTGTTAACAGCGTGTCCCGCCGCGCAGGTTTGGATTGGAGTTGACGGTTATCAACTCGCGCCTGGAAGCGCGCCGTAGGCTTTATCTCGAGCGCGGCCGGCGACAGGTTGGGTCGATGCCAGAACAACAACGAAACGAGGCAGGAGAAGCAAATGAAAGTGGTGATCCTTGCCGGAGGCTATGGAACGCGGCTCAGCGAACACACCTCTGTAGTCCCGAAGCCATTGGTTGAAATAGGCGGACGGCCGATCCTCTGGCACATCATGCGACTCTATTCGCACCACGGTCTCAACGAATTCGTCATTTGCTGCGGCTACAAGGGCTCGATCATCAAAGACTACTTTCTTGATTACATGGCGCACCAGGGCGATTTCACGGTCGACCTCCAACGCAATCGGATCGAGACTCATCGAAACGGAAGCGAGCCCTGGAAGGTTACCCTGGTCGATACCGGCGAAAAGACCATGACCGGCGGCAGACTCAAGCGGGTCAGGGACTATCTTGGGAACTCGACGTTCTGCCTTACCTACGGCGACGGCGTCAGCGATGTTAACATTCGCGAGCTGATCAGTTTTCATCATCAACAAGGTGCGCTGGCGACCGTCACGGCCGTTCAACTACCCGGCCGCTTCGGCGCAATCAACCTATCTTCCGATCGTCCGCGGGCTGCCCGCTTTCGCGAAAAAGACGCACGCGACGGGCAGGTGATCAACGGCGGTTTCTTCGTTGTGGAACCACAAGTGCTCGATCTCATCGACGACGATAGCATGAGCTGGGAGAACGAGCCGCTTGCGCGCTTAAGCGAGCAGGATCAACTCGCGGTCTATCGGCATCATGGTTACTGGCAGAACATGGATACGCTCCGGGATAAAGCGGTCCTGCAGGAACAGTGGGACAGCGGCAAACCACCTTGGTGCGTGTGGAACAACGAGCCGGCGGCCTTGCTGAAGGAGGTTTCTAAGAGCGACCAACCTGCGATAGCCACTCGGGCCCGCATCTGAAGGAGCACCAATGCGCATTCTATGCACCGGGGCGGACGGCTACATCGGCGCCGTACTGGGCCCCAAATTGCTCGATCGTGGTCATGAAGCAATTGGTATCGACACCGGGTTGTATCGGCGTGGCTGGCTGTTCGACGACGGCCGGACGCGGCCGATGGTCATCTCCAAAGATGTTCGCCAACTGTCGCAATCGGAACTGGCGGGACTGGACGCGGTAGTCCATCTGGCCGAGCTCTCAAACGATCCCTTGGGAGAGAACGATCCCGCAATCACGATGGAGATCAATCATCGCGGGTCGGTCGAGTTTGCGAGAAAATGTAAAGCGGCCGGCGTTGCGCGGTTTGTGTACGCCTCGTCCTGCAGCATTTATGGAGCTGCGGGCGACGAGCTCAAATCTGAAACGTCGAAGGTCGATCCACGGACCGCTTACGCGCGGTGCAAGGTGCTGGTCGAACGCGAACTAAGCGCAATGGTCGACTCGCGTTTCACGCCGGTCTTCCTCCGCAACGCGACCGCGTTCGGCGCATCGCCACGGCAGCGCTTCGATCTAGTGCTCAACAACTTGGCTGGCTTTGCCTTCACGACAGGCAAGATTCAGGTGATGAGTGACGGGACACCGTGTCGTCCACTCGTCCACGTCGAAGACATCTGCCAGGCGATACTTGGAGCGCTCGAGGCGCCGAGAGAGGCGGTATGCGGCGAAGCTTTCAATGTCGGCACTGAAAAGCAAAACTACACCGTGCGCGAGATCGCGGAAATCACCAGCGAGACGTTTCCAGGGTGCGAGGTAACGTACGGTCCGAGCGGTCCGGACAATCGGAGTTACCGGGTATCCTTCGCAAAGATCAGAGAACGCATGCCGAGCTTTAAGTGCCAGTGGAGCGCGGAGAGGGGAGCGTTGCAACTGAAGACCGTATTTCTGCGGATTCAGCTCGATGACGCCATGTTCAATTCCGCGCCGTTCACACGTCTGTCCGAGTTGCGGCACTTGCGTCGAACCGAGCAGCTCGACCCAAAGTTGCTGTGGACGCCTATTGACGAAATGCTTCCCGTTGGTGAATTGCTTCCTGCCGTGGCCAACTTGTGACCGGCATGCGCATAATTTTGACGAAAGTCTGATACGGAATATAATTGCCGCTGCGCGGCACCACGTCAACGTTGCTCCGTTAGCGACGGTGGGTAAATTGTTGCCGAGTCGTCCGTGAAGAATGTTTCTGAGCGTCGGACCAAGCAAGGCGCAGCGGCGGGAGGCCGTGTCAGACGATCATAACAGGACACGCAAGAGTTCCTCCAACCTGCGCAGGAGCAGGCTGAAGTTGCAGCCGGCGGCGGCGAGAACGGCGTAGGGCGCCCGGACCTTGCCTTGCCGATGCACTCCACCTCTGGCGCATGCAGCGAATAGACCTTGGGTCCACGCTGACGCTGCTGTTTGGTGGCGGACCCTATGGGCGAGATCGAGCAGCGAACCAAAGCGATCCTCGAGCGCGATATCGCCTTCGATCTTGCGGCGGATGTCGCGAATGACGCCTCCGAGCCGGGTGCGCAGGAATTTGAGCTCGCGCCAAGGTCTTTGCTCTCGATCGCCCCAGACCGAACTGAAGCGTCCCGCCAAGAAGTCCCAATCAATCCCCGCCACCAGACGCACCAGCGGATGTCGAACGTTGATGATCTTCTCCAGAGATGGACGAAACAGATCGTCCTGACGATCGTCGCGCGGCTGGCTCATCGTTCTCCGCGACAGCGAATCCCGCCCGCGAAGGAATCACGAACCGTCCAAATCCGGAATCCAAAAACGCGAGAAAATCGATAGGCGCCCCAGCCTTTCTTGCAAAAAAATTACTTGCTCAGATCAAATCACCGCAACAGATCAATCGCTTCCGAATTCTTCACGGACGACTGGCGACGGTCGGAAAAATATTGCCGAAGTGCGACCAGGGTGCGACATCAAGAACCTCACAACGCTGCAGAACAGCGTTATAATGCTGCAAAACAGCGCGTTATAATTTGGAGTTCCGGGACGGACTGGAGGGCGGATATTTAATTGTAAGGACAGTAACAGTGTGTGTGATCTTGGTAATTGACGAACACAGCGTGTACCGCAGCGGCATTCGAGAGTTAATCGAAGGGGCAATCCAGCACGCGCACGTGGTCGAAGCGCTCGAGTTCGGGTCTTTGGCAGATAGCCAATACTTCGATCTGGTCCTGATCGACTCCAACTCCCTGAGTTACCGGTTGCTTGATCTCTTGAAGGAGTTCCACGAACTGCACCCAACGACGCGCTTCGCGGTTATGTCGAGTTCGAACACGCGGGCGGACGTGCTGAATTGCCTTTCGGCCGGATTTCATGGCTTCGTGCATAAGCTTCAGTCGGATGAGGAGTTACTGACGGCGATTAACGATCTGCTTTCTGGGCGGATATACGTTCCACGTTGGATCGCGGATCGTGACGATGAGACGCCGGAGCTTGCGCCGTCCATCGGCACTGCAGTGCAAACACTTAGGCTAACGCCTCGGCAACATGAGATCCTGCCGTTGATCGCGCAGGGTATGTCAAATAAGGAGATTGCTTCACATTTGAATATTGCTGAAGGGACAACCAAAATTCACACGGCTGCACTATTGCGCACGCTCGGTGCCCGCAATCGTACAGAAGCAGCATTTATGGCTTCCAAACTAGTCGGGTCCAGCATCCGCGCTGAGAGTCGATTCAAGCACGAAAGATTTATCGTCAAGACACCGGGCGAACCCATCCGGGAGTGGAGCGAGCATGCGAAGGCGTGGAACGGGGGCCAGCCAGTCGCTGAGACACGACGCCAGTAAATCAAAGTGATGGATTGGGCTGCCTTCCGTCCGATGCCGGGCTGAACAAAAGCTTGTATCGCCAAAGCGTAATCGCTGAAAACGTGAACAGGATCGCGGCACCAGCGCCGTAGAGTCCGGCAAAGGGCAGCAACAGTCCTTGCGCGAGCACGAGCACGATCACTGCTGCCAGATTTGTGAGCGTCATCATTTGATCGCGATGAGAGGTGAAAAGGGCCATTCCACCGAAGTCGGCAATGTTGCGCAATGCCATTCCAGCCATGATCACCCAGAACGCGGTTACGTGATCCGCTATGGACGTAGGCTGCTTCAGGACCGGCAGCACGATGTAGAAAACGCATCCGACTGCAATACTGAACACGGTGGTAGCTGATATCGTGGTTTTCATGAACTTGCCGGTGAGCTGCCGGTGAGCCAATGCTCCACCGTCGTGATAGGCTCTAATGAGGCGCGGGCGCTGAATCTGGAACACCACCATGCTAACGAATGTGCCGACCGCGTTAGCAACCGACCAGTAGAGAAAATAAACGCCGGCAAGTTGCAATCCCAAAAACAAGGTAACCAAGTAGCGGTCAAGATATTGGCTGCCGACGAAGCTGAGTTCGCTGACGTAGATCACGAAGGCCTTTCTGATTGTCGTCGTAATCCAGGCTAGCTTGAATGGGAGCGAAAAGGCGGCTTTCCATGGCCAGGATCGGCTTGCCCATACGAACAACAAGAACGCCGATACACTGCCTCCCAGCCAGAACTCGAACAGGACAACATCGGATCTAAACGCGGGGTCCCAAACGGCTATTGGGATATAGACCAAAATCCAGGCTGCGCCGCGAAGAAAAGCGCTCACATTTGCCAGCACGGGACGTTCGATACTCGTGAGCAGGAGAAAAATGTCGCTTCCAAAATGCTCGAACAGCATGATCACGATGACCAGCCACCACAATTCAGAGGCGCCGAGCGTGATTGTGATCGAGACGGCGCAGATGAGCACCAGGACATATACCGAGGTGGTAAAGCACCAATAGTGCCGCAGATCGCTCGTCACCCGGACCAACGACAGCGTGACTGCATCGCGCATGATCAGATGAACCATGCCCATGCCGATCACGACTGACCCAAGGCTAACGGCGCCGGAGGCTAGCCCAAAGAGTCCAAGCGACGCTAGATCAAGATAACGTCCGATGAAAATAACGAGGCCGAATTTGCAGGCAAGAATGCTCGCCCGCATCGTGAGAATGGCGAGTGAGGTAAATACGGTTTTGTTGATCAGTGCCGGCATAAGGCCTTTTATGAAAATCGAATAGTCGCGGTCATCAAGCTGAAAGAACTTTTCGTGATCTGCACCGCTAAGGTATATGATTGCTGCGGATCGGCAGAACGGCAGGCGGGCCGCGACGACGGCGTCATACCCGTCTTTTTACGCACATCGGAGGCGTCCCAATTTCCCCAGCATGTGCCGTGACAATGGTGCATCGTCATTGGATGCGCAACTCAAGCTGAAAAAGCTGTTAGCAAATGAGTTTTCTTGTCGAAGACAGAAGTCAGGAATTGGATAAGGTATAACTGCTGTGCGCTCGGCGACGCCTGTTTCCGGTGTACAAATTAGCCTCAACCACGGCGCACATGCTGGGTAGATATCCATCTCCGGCATACTTGCTAACAAGGTCAATTGCATAGTTTTCGCACCATTCGGGCTAGACCGAACGGGATAATCTGAGCGGTGAGAAGCCTAGTGCATTAAGCTGAATTTTCTTAAATCTTTCAACATGCAACCCTTTGCTGCCGAGGCGTCAGTGGAGGGTTAGGCAAATGTTTATTCCACGGATCGACACTCGGGGCGTTGCGCCCCTCCGCCACGGATTGTCCCATGAAGACCTTGTTCAGCAGCGTCGCCAATCCAGCACATCGCTTGTGCCACGTGGTCGCGCCCTCTTTTGGGAGGGCGAGCATCAAGCACAGAAAATAGAAATCATGGAGGGCGTGGTCCGGGCCGTTCGGTTGCTCGAGAATGGAAACCGGCAGATTTTGGCTTTCTATTGGCCTGGCGACGTCGTCATGCCGACTCAATCATCGTGTCAGCGAGTAACGGCCGAGGCAGTAACCAACTGCAGGGTGCAGCGCACGACCGCTTCCAGCATCTGCCAGACGAGCGAACCCTGTGGCGCTCACCAAATGCTTGCAGAGACGTTGTCGCTTGTCGTCACCATGAGCCAGAAGAGCAGTATGGCTCGAATTGCGGGGTTTCTGCTGCGCATTCGGCATCACTTGCCTGACGACCCGAAACGACCACTGGCGCTCACGCTTCTGCTTCCGCGGGCTGATATTGCGGATCATCTGGGTACATCGCTCGAAACTGTTTGCCGCACTCTCGCCGAGTTCAGGATGAAAGGACTCATTGATTTGCCGAATCGCAAGACAATTCGGTTTCTCAATTTGCCAGGTCTCCTGCGGATAGCCGGCGATTAGCTCGCAACAGCCATCTCTCCATTCCCGCGGTCAAGAGGTCTAGAATGTCTCTAGCAGGTGATACCAGCATCGTGGCTGATCCGGCCCGTTCAAATTCTCGCGACCAGCTCGCCGTCCCGATCTCACTCAACGTCATGTCGCCGCTTGTTGCGGCGTTTGACCTTACCTGGATCGTACTGTTGGGCGTCGTGACGGGCATTCTGTACGATGGCGTGGCTTTCGGCAGGAATGGCGAGGCGCAAAATCATCTCGGTTCAGGGCTCGCTGTCGCCACACTCTATTCGGCGTTTGCCCATGCGGCCCAGCTCTATCGTGCGCCGAACTTACTTAGACGGAAATGGCAGGTTGGGCGCTCCACGCTGGCCTGGATTATGGTATTTGGATTTCTCGCAACCCTTGCATTTCTGTTGAAGATCGGAGCTGCATTTTCGCGTGGCGAGATGCTCTTGTTCTTCATCAGCGGAATCTTTGCCACTGTGGTGATGCGGCTTGCTGTCGCGCACGTCTGTACCCTTGTCATCTCGTCAGGTGCCCTGAAGCCCAACCGGATAGTTCTGGTCGGGTCAGCGGACCAACTCGCAGCTAATGGGGCGTTATCTGCCCTGGAAAGATACGGGTACGCCGTGGCACGCGTTTTTTCGCTGCCGGTGGATCCGGACTATACCTTCGATAAGCAGGAATTAAAGACTCGCTTGCGCGAACTAGTCCATTACGTCCGGGAAATGGGCATCGACCAAATAATCATAGCGGTTCCGTGGCGGTTAACGGATCTCCTCGGCGAGGTCGAAGGCGAGCTGCGGGTACTTCCGATTCCAGTCAGGCTTGTGCCGGACACGACGACAGGCCGTGTGCTCGATCGTCCGTTGCTCGAATTGGGGCCGACCAAAGCAATAGAACTCCAGCGCGCTCCGCTCAGTGCCGCGCAACGCAACTTGAAGCAAGGCATGGATCGGATTTTAGCGGCCATGTCTCTGGTTGCTCTGATACCATTCTTCGCCGTGATCTCTGCGGCGATACGAATGGAGTCGTCCGGGCCTGCATTCTTTCTTCAGACGCGGATCGGCTTCAATGGACGGCCGTTCAAGATTTTCAAATTCAGAACGATGTCTACGCTTGATGATGGCTCAGTGGTTGTTCAGGCCACGAAGAACGACAATCGTGTAACGCATCTCGGCAGGCTGTTGCGAAAACTCAGCATCGATGAGGTCCCGCAACTGCTCAACGTCCTGCGGGGCGATATGTCCTTGGTCGGTCCGCGTCCGCATGCTCTTGCGCACGATAATGAATATGACCAGCTGATCGCGACCTACGCTATTCGGCATAAAATGAAGCCTGGCATCACCGGGTGGGCGCAGGTGAACGGATTCCGTGGTGAGACGCCGGAAATAGGAATGATGAAACGGCGCGTTGAGAGCGACCTCTGGTACATTGAGTATTGGTCACTGTGGCTCGATATCCGCATCTTGCTAGTGACCGTCGTCCGCGTTTTGAAGCCGGATAACGTCTATTGATGCGGCCAAGGCGATCACCTTGTCGCTGCGGCGAGTGCGCTCTCTGGGTGGCCGTACGGCCGATGCGGAGCCCAGTGCTCCTCATGTCCTTCGCAATATCTCTTTCGTAAGCTGACACGGGCGATCCGAGACTCGAATCGCGATCGGCCCAAAGGATCAGCGCTCGATTGGCTGCAGCCGACCTCGACACCACATACAAAGGCAGTGATCCGCACAGACAAAGCTGGTGGCCCACGAGTTAGCGAAGACAGCCTCTCGGAAGGCTGCGCCGCACAAAACTTGAGAGCTCGGCCAACCCAAGAAAGCGTTGGTCGATCTGCCAGGGTTGACACCGGGATGCCCAGATAATTTTTATGCCGGAACGTACCCGAAGGCGCGGGAGCAGGTGGGGACACACCGCAAAGCCTATCGTAATGTAATCATGCTGGATTAGTCCGGTTGGCTTGCCAGAACGTCGTATGTGCGTGCCGGCTGACGCCACCTTCGCAGAAACGGCTAATTTTTGATGCCCTCTCAGGACTGATCGCATGCTCTGGTTGCTGCACGTATTTGCGATATGGGTTCTGGCTCATATGGTTTGGGCCGCGGTGCTGCTGGAAAAGGAGTGGCGACGAATCCGCCGCCTTGCGGGCTCGGCAGATCAGCAGGGATTAAGGAGTATGCCGAGCGCACTAGCTCACGCCGAAGCCCCGCAGGCTTCCACCAGACAATGAAACGATAAGTGTGGTTATACCAGACCACGCTTGGCACAGCCGCCATATGGTCCGCTGCAGAGGCTCTGCTCCCCTCACGCCTGAAGCGAAGCTCCGCGAGCAAGCTGACGATCGCGCAGCTCGGCCTGCCGCGATCGGAGGCCTCGGATTCATATGCTTTTCTCTTGTCGTTATTGAGAATTCTCAGATCGGTGCCGTCGACGGAAAGTATGTTGTTGCTCTCCTCTGGTTAGGGATGAGCAAATGTCGCACGCAAATGAGCTGGGGACCCCATACCCGCGCCCCGCCGAGGCCGCAGTTGCAAAGGACATCGGCAGGAGAAATCTGGATTGGGCCGTTCTTGTGGTCACATTCGCCTTGAGCTGCACGCTAGCGTGGATCTGCCTATTGTTGTGGGGAGCCGTTCGCGTGTTTCAGGTTGCCCTCTCCTGATCGCGAGGCGATGCCACACCTGCATAAATGGGTGGTGGCCTCTAACTTGACGAATCGCAACTTGGCTTCGGAGTCCTGGTTTAGAGATCGGTCTTAGATGGCGCCATAAACGAAACGGGGCCGGCGTACCAGCAATGGGTCCGGCAGGTCGACGCAATCGTTAGACCGATCTCTCGTAATTGCGGGCTCTAGATGATCTTCTCAGAAACCAGGTTAGCGGGTGCGTACACCGTTGACATTGACCGTCGAAAAGACGACCGCGGTTACTTCGCCCGCATGTTTTGCGCGGATGAGTTTTCTGCGCATGGATTGAGATCGATGGTCGCGCAGGCAAGCGCCAGCTTCAACGCGAAACGAGGCACACTGCGCGGCCTTCACTTCCAATATCCTCCTGCAGCTGAAACGAAGTATGTGCGCTGCACGAAGGGCGCAGTCTTTGACGTCATCGTGGATTTGCGTCCCGAGTCGCCCACCTATCTGGAGCATCTGGCTGTCGTGCTGTCGGCCGAAAACGGGCGCGGTTTATATGTCCCGAAACGTTTTGCGCACGGCTTTGTCACGCTCGAGAACGACACCGAATTGACTTACCTCATCAGCGAATCCCATACGCCGAACGCAGAGGGCGGCCTTCGATATGACGATCCGATGTTGGGAGTGGATTGGCCGCTGCCCGCGCGTGTTGTTTCGGCGCGCGACACGGCATGGAGTTCGATCTGCGAGATCGAGGACGCGTTGAAGTTTCGTATGAGTCTCGGCGAGGCCGCACACAGTTGACGTCACGCGTTGATCCGATCGGGCATCGAGTCAGACGGTAGTTCCGGCTGATCGCCCATGGCCATCAGCTCCGGATCGCTTATTTTGCCTTGTGCAGACACGGGTAACTTGACGGTCGTCAAGTGGCTGTGTTCGCCGAAACGTAAGTTCGATTGTTCGAACCGATCAGCAAGTCGTTGACGCACAACAGGAGCCGCTTGATGCTGAATCATGAATCTCAGGTCCATTCGCTTAGCGCGGCAACGACGGTCGCCCAGCACGACCAGCATAGTGGCTGCCGGTTTTGCGGCTCGCAGCTGAGTCAGGTCTTCCTTGATCTCGGCTTATCGCCGATGGCGAATAGTTATCTGAAGGAGGAAGACCTCCGGCAAGAGGAACAGCGCTTTCCGCTTCGGGTCTATGTTTGCGGCGAGTGCTTTTTGGTCCAACTCGAAGAATGGGAAAGCCCGGAGAATATTTTCGGAGATTATGCCTACTTCTCTTCCTATAGCGAGTCGTGGCTCCGTCATGCGAAGAGATACGTTGGCGAGATGATCAAGCGCTTTGGTATCGGCCCGGAGAGCAGGGTCGTCGAGATCGCAAGTAATGACGGCTATCTGCTGCAGTATTTCGTTGATCGTGGAGTTCCTGTGCTTGGGATAGAACCTGCGCGGAACGTCGCCGTGGTGGCACGCAGCAGAGGAATTCCCACGCGTGTGGACTTTTTCGGCGAAACCACTGCGCGGACTTTACGCAGAGAGGGGTTGCGTGCCGATCTCCTGATTGGCAACAACGTCCTCGCCCATGTTCCCAACCTAAACGATTTCGTCAAGGGGTTGAAGATATTGCTGGCCGATCAGGGGATCGTCACGATGGAATTTCCCCATCTGGCGAGGCTGTGCGCCGAGTGTCAGATCGATACGATCTATCATGAGCATTTTTCGTATTTTTCGCTCATAGCGGCGGAGAAGATTTTCGCCGCGCATGGACTGAAGTTGTTCGACGTCGAGGAATTGTCGACGCACGGTGGATCACTGCGCATTTTTGCGCAACACAATGTGGGGGGGCGCCATCCGATTTCGAAGCGTGTCCAGGATCTTCGGAAGCGGGAGATAGATGCTGGATACTCAGATCTCTCCGGATACCTTGCCTTTGAGGAACGCGCCGTACGGACGAAAGAGAAGCTGATCGAATTTCTGGTAAATGCCAAGCAGGCGGGAAAGCGCGTCGTAGGATATGGCGCTCCAGCCAAAGGGAATACGCTATTGAATTATTGCGGCGTCACCAGTGACCTCGTTGAATACACAGTTGACCGCAACCCACACAAACAAGGGCGGTTTCTGCCCGGGACCCGTATTCCGATCTATGAGCCGGAGCGGATTAACGCGACCAAGCCCGATTACATCCTCATCCTGCCGTGGAATCTCCAGGATGAGATCATCAGCCAGCTGTCATTTGCTCGGACCTGGGGCGCGCAGTTTGTGGTGCCGATCCCCGAGACCCGGATCATTCAATAATCTGCCTACGGTGTGTCCAGGCGTCTGACGGTGAGGTAGAGCGATGCATGTCGCGGCCAGCGGCCCGAAATTCGAGAAGCCCGGCCGGCTTCCGGCACCCCTAGATCTGTCTGCCGACGATGACGGTCGGTCGATGCACCGCTTTGTTGCAGAACTTTACCCGATCTGCCGAAGTATCACTGGCGAGGGAGTCCGAAAAACTCTCAATCTGATACTGGAACACATCCCACTCACCATCTGTGAAGTGCCCTCTGGGTTACAGGTGTTCGACTGGACCGTTCCGCTCGAATGGAACATTCGAGATGCATACATCAAAAATAGCGCCGGCGAGCGCATCGTCGACTTCCGCGCCTCCAATTTGCATGTCCTTGGTTACAGTGTACCCGTTCACACGCGCATCGGCCTTTCCGAGCTCAGAGAACATCTGTTTTCGGATCCCCAGCATCCGGACTGGATTCCATATCGCACGTCATATCATGAGCCGGCATGGGGATTTTGCCTGCCGCACAGCCAGTTTCTTGCGCTGCCGGAGGACGAGTATGAGGTGCGCATCGATTCTTCACTCGAATCCGGTCATCTGACTTATGGTGAACTCCAGCTGCGTGGCCGATCATCGGATGAGGTGCTCATATCCTGCCACGTATGCCACCCGTCGCTCTGCAATGACAATCTGTCTGGTGTTGCCGTGGCCTGTGCGCTCGCAAAGCGGCTCGGCAGTATGGATCGGCGGTATTCGTATCGCTTCTTGTTTATACCCGGCACCATCGGCTCGATTGCCTGGACAGCAATCCGGCAATCTCATTTGAGCAAGATCAAGCACGGTTTTGTGTTGACCTGCGTGGGGGATAGGGGCTCTCCGACTTACAAGACAAGCCGGCGCGGCGATGCTGAAATCGACCGGGCATGGATGTATGTCCTGAAACAGAGTGGGAGCGCCTTCGATATCCTGCCGTTCTCGCCATTCGGCTACGATGAGCGGCAGTACTGTTCTCCCGGACTTAACCTGCCGGTTGGGTGTTTCATGCGTACCCCCCACGGCCAGTTTCAGGAGTATCATACGTCTGCCGACGACCTGAATTTTGTTTGCGCGGCTTCGTTAAACGATTCTGTCGCGAAGGCGCTCACTGTGATCGATGTCATCGAGCAAAATTGCAAATATCTCAACCTCAAGCCGTTCTGTGAGCCGAAGCTCGGCGATTACGGTTTGTATAGTTCGATCGGAGGCCGTCCGGTCGGCGACTTCCAAATGGCTATTCTATGGTTGCTGAACATGTCGGACGGCACGAATTCGCTGCTCGATATTGCGGCACGCTGCAATCTGCCGTGGGAGATGCTCAAAGAAGCCGTGCGAGCCTTGGGCGAGGCCGGCTTGCTGAAGCCGATCGAAGAGCCTAGCTAGGCCCACGCAAGTGCGTCGGTGATCGCGGAGATCGTTCAGTCGGGTAACGTTGAACTTACTGCCGCCGCTCGCGGAGCGGCCGCCGGTGAGCGCGCCTGCCTCTGACCGTCCGCAACTAATCCTCTACCATGATGCCGGTCGCTTCGCACTGCGCTGGCTTCTGATCGCGCTCGTCTCTCCCGCATACTCTCCTGCTTGCAGCGAAGGAGCGGCGACAGAAGGCAGCTAATGATACTGCGCGAGCCGTTCTTGATTTTGACGGTGACGGCCATGCCGGCCGAAAGATTGACGCGCTTGTTCTCGATGTCCATTTGGCTGCGATCGATCGCGACGCGCGCGGCATAGACTAACTCCAAAAAATCCGGGATCATCGATCGGAGTCTTGGCGTTTGCTTCCATTGCTATTAGCCTTCATGCATCGGGTGCGAGCATTGCCATCGCGGGTTTGCGAGCGTTACGAATACTGTTCGTGCAAGCCTGCCTGGAGGCGATACAGTTTTGCGTATCGACCACCAGCTTTGATCAGTTCGTGATGAGAGCCATCCTCGATCAGACAACCGCGCTCGATGGTGATCACACGATCTGCAATTCGCAGCGCCGAGAGGCGATGCGCAATGACGATCACGGTTCGTCCCTGGGACATCTGCGCCATATTTTGCTGAACGATGCGCTCGCTTTCATAGTCGAGCGCACTCGTCGCCTCGTCGAAAATGAGTATCCGGGGATCGCCGATGAGCGCGCGAGCAATAGCGATGCGTTGACGCTGCCCGCCCGACAGGCTGCTGCCCCGCTCGCCGACAATGGTGTCATACCCTTCCGGGAGCTTGAGGATGAAATCGTGGGCTCCAGCCAGTGTCGCGGCCGCAATGACGTTTTCGGTCGGAACTGCAGGGTCTACCAGCGCGATGTTGTCTCGGATCGAGCAGTTGAACAACATGCTATCCTGAAGAACTACCCCAATCTGACGGCGTAACCGGGCCGGATCGACCTGGGCTACATCGAGTCCATCGATCAGCACGCGTCCGCTTTCGGGCAGGTAAAGGCGCTGTACAAGTTTGGCCAGAGTACTCTTGCCCGATCCGGAAGTGCCGACGATTCCGATCACTTGGCCGGCTGGCACGTCCAGATTGATGTCCCGCAGGATTTCCTGACCGTCGATGCGATAGCGGAAGCTGACGTTCTCGAAGCTGATTTCGCCGCGGATCGCAGCGAGCGCCATTTTGCCGGGATTATAGACCGGCTCAGGCGCCGTATTGAGAATATCGCCGAGGCGGTCGACCGACAGTCGCGCCTGATGAAAATCCTGCCATGTTTGCGCCAGCCGCAGTACGGGGGTACTGACCCGGCTCGCCAGCAAGTTGAAGGCGATAAGCTCGCCGACCGACAACGCGCCGCTAATGACGAGCCTCGCCCCAAAATATAGGATCGCCGCGCTGACCAGCTTGCTTACGAACTGAACGATTTGGCTCGCGACATTTCCCAAACTGGTGACCCGGAAGCTGGCAGCGACGTAGCCGGCCAGTTGCTCCTCCCACCGCCGCTGCATCTGCGGCTCAACCGCCATAGCCTTGAGCGTCTCTATTCCGGACACGCTTTCGACCAAAAAGGCCTGGTTTTCGGCGCCGCGCTTGAACTTCTCGTCCAGACGCTTCTGGAATAACGGTGTCGCGGCGGCGGATACTCCCACATAAAATGGAAAAGACGCGAGTTCGATCCAGGTCAACAGCGGCGAGTAGAAGAACAACACCGCGATGAAGACGCTCGTGAAGAACAGGTCGATCACCAGGGTGAGTCCGGAACTGGTCAGGAAGTTACGGATGTTTTCGAGTTCGCGCACTCGGGCGACTGAGTCACCGACCCGTCGCGCCTGGAAATAGCCGATCGGCAGTGCCAGCAGGTGTCGAAACAGCCGCGCGCCGAGCTCAACGTCGATACGATTGGTCGTATGGGAAAACAGATAGGTGCGAAGGATGCCAAGGATTGTTTCGAACAAGGCGATCGCGACAAGGCCGACTGCAAGTACCTCCAGGGTGCTTGAGCTGCGATGCACAAGCACCTTGTCGACAACGACCTGGAAAAACAGCGGCGAGACCAGGGCAAAGAGCTGAAGAAAGAACGAAACAATCAGGACCTCGCTCAAGAGCCGCCTGTATTTGTGGACCGCACCAAGGAACCAGGTAATATCAAATCGACGCGTCAAGTCGGTGAGGCCGCCCCGCTTCGTCATCAACATCAGCCGGCCGTCCCACGAAGCTTCGAACTCGGCTTGCGCCATCACGATCGGTCGCGGGCGGCCTGGCTCAAGTACGATGACCTTATCCTCGGCGACCTTGCCGAGCAGCAGAAAGCCTCCGTCCCGCAGGGCGGCTAGCGCAGGCATTGGTGTAGCGGGAAGCCGGGCCCATGTCGTCGCAGAGACCCGGGCCTTCAGGCCGAATGCCTTCGCGCAGCGCAACATCTCGGGCAACCCGATCGTGACATTTCCAAACTGATGACGAATCTGCTCGGGGTTGACGCCCAGTCCCTGAAACCGAAGCATCATCACCAGCGCGATGAGACCGGGATCAGCTGATGACAAGTTGGTACGCGGTGCGCATGCACTGCCCCTTCCCCGGTTAAAACTAGATGCTTGCCGCCGAAGTCAGCCCAATGGAACCTGCCACAGGTGCGCTGACGCTTGGCGACGATGGAATTCTGCCGATTTCTGAAGGCGTGCACTGCCCAGTGCATGCCGCTGTTCGTCAGATCAGACTTGGCACGGTGATGCTGAAGTCTGATGAGGAATCATCCTTTCGTCCGAACAAGGCCGGACTTTGGCAACGCTTTGTCTATGCCGAGCCGATATTAAAATGGAATCAAGGATCCTAGCTGCATATATTCCTCGTCTCTCGCCCCTGTTGATGCAGCAGGGGAGTACTCACGGTTGTACGCAGATCGCGATGACCGTGAGAGCAATTTCACGGTCCAGGCTGGTGAACCGCTCTGATGGGTGCAGCCAGGCTCAGATAGAGTGAGAGCAGTGCTGCTCC
>Ga0105238_10000682_pt1 | contig 35582 bp, 25 predicted proteins | sample KBSC34metaG_FD_81526 | JGI IMG/M metagenome (GOLD analysis project Ga0105238, IMG submission 81526) | Corn rhizosphere microbial communities from Kellogg Biological Station, Michigan, USA - KBS C3-4 metaG | ecosystem: Host-associated > Plants > Roots > Rhizosphere > Soil | place: Michigan, USA...
ACCGTTGTCTGGTCCAGTTTCTTAATCAAATAATCGCCACTGTCGGCAACGAAAAGCTCTGTCGGTTTGTTAATGCGTGGTGCTATCGCGATTCCGGTCGGTTGATTGAACTCCGCCGCAATAACACGTGCGACGCCGTCTGGCGCGACTTGTACAACTCGCGATCGATCCAGCTCAGTGACATAAAGAAAGTGATCGTGAGAAAACGCCAGGCCGATGGGCCGCGAAAGCTCCTCACCCGAGATCGGCAGCGTAGTCACATGACCTTCCGCACTGACCTTGCGAAGCCGGTGATTACCGGTATCGGCAACGATGAGACTGCTGTCCTCGACTACGATGATTCCCGATGGAGTATCGAAGAGCGCTGCTTTCTGCTCACCATCCGCATATCCGGGCGCGCCGCCACCGGCGATCGTCGTAACTTCGCCTTCGGGCGTGATCATGCGGATCACGTCGTTGTACGTGTCGGCGACGTAAATGTCGCCCCTTACACTAACAACCAGGCCAATCGGCCCATTGAACTGCGCCTGCGCCGGTGGCCCATCGACGTAACCCGCGCTTCCGTTGCCTGCAACCGTCGAAACCTTTCCGTCAGGAGTGATCTTGCGGATGCGATTGTTTCCGGTGTCGGCGACGTAGAGATTGCCGTCGGGTCCAAGCGCGAGCGCGGAAGGCGTGTTGAAAGACGCTGCCCCTCCGGCGCCGTCAGCAAATCCTTCGCTACCTCCGGCGAGTGTAGACACGCTTCCGTCAGGCGAGATCTTGCGAATGCGATTACTCTCACCCGCGTCGGCGACGTAGATCGTTCCGTCAGCAGCGACCGCAACTCCAAACGGATCGGAGAGAACGAGTGGAGATCCATCGCCGGCAATGGTTGTGACGTTAGCCTTCCAACCGAGCGGCGTCGGTACGGGCTTGTTTTTATAACGGTAGACCAGGAAAGCAGTTGCGCTGCCAAGAACGACGAGCACGATGACGGCGAGAATGATTTTGCGCATTTAGTCGAGAAAGGTTTCCGGCTGCGCGAGCAGCTCTTCGATGCGCGCAATGTAACGGCCGACGTGCAGACCGTCCATCAATGAATGGTGTACTTCGACCGAGAATGGCAGGAGCGTGCGATCGCCGTTTTTGATAAATTTGCCGAAGGAGATTTTTGGGACCGAATCCTCGCGCCCCCAGCGGCGTGCGTGCGAGAAGCTCGTGAACGCGATCCACGGAAGCGTGGTGCAGTGAATGCGCGCGTCGTCTTCGTGTTTTGGCCGGAACGCCCAGTCGCCGTTTTTAATCTCCTCGACTGCCTTCGTTGCGCCCTCCATAAACTTCGAAAAGCTCACGGCATGGTCGAAGTAGACGAGTGTGAATGTTTCGTTGGGGAGAATTACGGTAGTGCCGCCGTTGATAACGTCGTGGACCAGCACCTTGCCCTGTCGCAGTCGATAGCGAAATTGTTCGATCTCGTTTGCGACACGTAGCGCGAGATAATGGTAAGTCAACCAAACGCTCGTGCCCGGTCGTTTCTTCGATTCTTTGAGCAGCGTGGTGACGTCGAGTTGCGTGCAGACGTTGAAGTAAGGCTTGTCGAAAGGAAGATAAAACTCAAAGACGGCGCGTCGCGGCCAGGTCTCTAAATCTATATAATGCGGCATGCACCGGGATTGTACCTGATCGCGGTATGATTGAGTGATGGCGGTTAGAAGGCGTGTTTAAATCAAGGAGAGTGCAGCCTGTCCCCCGACAGGCTGCACCCTGGTGCGGTTGATTTAACCGCCAATCTGAGATCTTACGGTGTTAACCGGAAGATGCCCCCAGATGCCGCCATTCGATGAAATGATTCCTGCGTGCGATAGTAGTCGCCGGCCACTCTCCAACGCTACCAGCTTCACCGGGGTCACTTCATAATGCGAAGACGGACCAATGCCATACATCACCCCTTGAACTTGAAAATGCGAACTCATGGAAAGACCATGCCCATCTGACTTCGCGATCATGAAAAGCTTTAACTTCATGGAACCGTCCAGTTGACTTCGCGCTCATTGTCTTAGCAACGCCCGTGCCCATACGTTCTCGCTTACCACAAAAGGCGCAAGACGCACATAAAGACCGGAAAAGCTTTTGTGCTTTATGTCTAGGTGTTTTCGCTATGTCTCAGCGTGAGACATCGAAGAGTCGGCATGCTTCACAGTGAATCAGGGGTTGGACCATGCACGTGTGAGTTGATTACTTTGAGGATTTCAGCGGGTGGAAATGGTTTCCAAAGCGCACCGATGGCGCCGAGTCTTTTTGCTTCGGCGAATACTTGCGGGCTCCCGTGAGCAGTGATGAGAAGAATCGGAACCTGCGGCTGTAGATTGTGAATGTCTGTGATTACCTGAAACCCGGAAATGTCGGTCAGGAATAGATCGACGACACTGAAACCAAAACGCCGGTGGCGCGCCTGATCTATTCCGTCCATCCCTTTTGTTACAAGCACGACCTCGTAGCCGTTCGACTCGAGCACAAGCCTGAGCGCATCGCCTACGGACGGTTCGTCATCGACGATCAGAATACTGACTTTATCCTCTGTTACAGCAGGCACTTATGGAGACTTCGCCGCCACAGGCGGGACTGGACGTTCAACCTTGATGCCCAGTTTCTTGAGTTTGCGATAGAAAGTCGGCCGCGGGAAACGCAATATCTGCGCGGTCTTCTTAATATTGCCGTGAGTGCGTTCGAGAGTTTGCATTATCGCCTGGCGCTCGATCTCTTCCATTGGTAGCAACGGTGGAATCACAAAGGTAGAGCTCGAAGCGCGTTCTTGAAATTCTTCCGGCAAACAGTTCGGTAGCAATTCGTTGCCCGAACAGAACAGCACCGCGCGCTCAATCACGCTCTCGAGCTGCCGTATGTTGCCCGGCCAATCATAACTTACCAGACGCGCGACCGTTTCCGGTGAGATTTCGCGAATCTCTTTACCATACTGTTCGTTGAATCGAATCAGAAAACGGCCCGCGATCACCGGCACGTCATCAAGACGCTCACGCAAAGGTGGGACCTTAATTTTGATTGTGCTTATGCGGAAGTAGAGATCTTTCCGCAGGAGACCTTCTTCCAGCAGAGCCAGCGTGTTGCGGTTTGTGGCTGACACGAGCCGGAAGTTGACGTCGATCTCCTTTTCATCACCAATCCGGCGTAATCGTCGCTCCTGTAAAACTCGCAGCAACTTTGTTTGCAGGTGCGTCGGCATTTCCGCGATCTCGTCGAGGAGGAGCGTGCCCTGGTTGGCAGCTTCGATCAGTCCACGCTTGTCGCGATCGGCTCCGGTAAATGCGCCTTTTTTATATCCAAACAACTCCGATTCGATCAGCTCATTCGGAAGGGCGGCGCAGTTGATTCGAATGAAAGGTCCGTCCGCACGCTGGCTCTGCGCATGGAAAGCCGTAGCGATCAGCTCTTTGCCGGTGCCGCTCTCGCCTTCGATCAAGACTGAAGCATCGGAAGGCGCCGCAGTCCGGATCGTCTCAAAGATCTGGTGCATCTGCGGATCGCGGCCAATCATGCCGAACGTTTCACTGTCGCCCGCGATCGTGCGTTTCAGCGACTCGTTCTCATGTTTCAATTCGATCAACTGTAAAGCGCGGTCTACGAGCGTGAACAGGCGATCGGCCGTGCAAGGCTTTTCGAGGTAGTAGTAAGCGCCGGCTTTGATGGCTTCGATGGTGATGTCGAGCGAGCCGTATCCGGTCATGAGGATGACTTCAACGTCCGGCGTGTTTTTCTTGATATGTTTGATCAGGTCGATTCCAGACGCATCCGCCAGCCGCAGATCAGTGATCACAAGATCAACCCTGGTCTGGTTCAAGATCGCCGTAGAGGAAGCGAAACTGTTGGCAGTTAAAACTTCAAATCCGCCTTCGCTAAGGATCAGCTCCAGCGATCCGGTAACGCTTGGCTCATCGTCAACGACCAGTATTTTCCTGGAGGGTCGAGCGATCATTTCTAATTCCTCTCGTTTGCCGGCAATTCGATTCTGACGTCAGTTCCTTTTCCGGGTTGGCTTTCGACAACGATTTGTCCGCCATGTTGTTGAATGATCTTTTGTGCGTAGGGCATTCCCAGACCGAGGCCACGGCTTTTGGTCGTATTGAACGGTTCGAAGATCTGTCTGATCTGATCGGCACTCATTCCGGAGCCCGTATCGCTGATAAGCATTAACAGTTTGCCTGCGCTGCTGCTGGTGGAAATCCTCAGGTGTCCACCGGCGGGCATGGCCTGCACCGCATTGAGTACGAGATTGAGCGTGGTCGCGCGAATCGATGGCTCGTCCAGCATTCCCGCAACGGGTGAACTGTCGAGATCGAGTTCGGTTTCGATTGAATGAGCCGCGATTTCCGAGCTCAAAAGCTGAGTCGCGTCTCGTGCGACTTCATTGAGGTCTACTCTTCTCGGCGCAAGCGTGACCGGCCGCGCATAATTCAGGATCTGTTCGGTGGTGGCGGTGAGGTTGTTGATTGTGTCGATGATCTTGTCGATCAATTGAGCATCGCTGTTTGGTAACTTGCCGTTGATCTTGCCTTTAAGGTGTTCTGAGTAAAGTAATAAACCGGCGAGCGGGTTTCTCACTTCATGAGCCACCTGGGCCGCGACCCGGCCGAGCGTCGCGACCCTTTCATTTTGTGCAAGTTGCTGATTCACTTCGACTAATCGTCTTTGTTTACGGTTCACAATCACCAGCAGGATGCTGACAACGATGACGTCAACGGTCATCGAGATGAAGAAGTGCTCGCTTCGCTGTTCGAGTTTGTCGCGGTTTTCGGCGTTGACAGGTCCGGGATAATTGCGCTCGATCCACCTGTAATAAGGAGGCTTCAGCACCTTTTCCCAGGTCAGAATCACGGTCGCAGTCAAGACCACCGTCAAGGCGGTAAAAAGGAGCACCAGACGTATGCTGAACCCCTTTTTAAAGGTCACCATCTCGCCGCGAGGTTCGTTAAGAAACATTTTTGAAAGCACACTCATAGGCAGTTTCCCGGTTAAAAGACTGTCTCGAACAGTCTTCTGGAGAAGGGACTCTTTTTATTGATTTTGGGGTTGGACAGGTTCGCTAACTACAACACCCAAAAACGTGCTTGAAGCCTGCAAGAGTTGTTGCGAACTGCGCGACAGTGTCTCATATTGAAGCAAACTTCGCACGCTCTGAAAGAGGATTTTTGCCCCTTTCCTCAAAGCTCAGTTATTGCAGAAGAATTTTCTCTGTGCAACTACACACAAGGTTGGGAGAAGGTGAGTTTTGGTTATGTTTGACAGGATTACAGGATTTACAAGACAAACAAGATCCTGTTAATTCTGTAAATCCTGTAATCCTGTCTAAATTCACTCGTATCTCAGCGCTACCAGGGGATCTACGCGGGTTGCTCGTCTGGCGGGGATCAAACATGCAATCAACGCGACCAGCGAAAGGCTGATGGGAACGAGGATAAAGGTGGTGATGTCGGTTGCGGTGACACCAAACAACAAACTCGTCATCAGTCGCGTCAGCGCGTACGCCGCGACGAGTCCGAGCACTACACCGACAATCGTCAGTCGCATGAATTGCACCAACACGAGTCGCAGAACGTCTGTCGCGCGCGCGCCCAACGCCATCCGGATCCCGATCTCTTGAGTTCGCTGTGTCACCGAATACGAAATCACACCGTAAATTCCCGACACCGCCAACACCAGCGCGAGCACCGCAAACAGAATCAGAATCGTCAACGCAAAGCGACGAGTGCTAACGGTGCTGCCAATCAGTTCATCTATCGTTTGAATCTGATATACCGGCTGGTCTTTATCGACCTCGCGAATCGCCGCCTGAATTGCAGGCACCGCACTCTTCGGATCGACACTCGTGCGCACCGCGACATTCATACGCCGATATCGCCAGGCCAACTGTCCGAGAGCAAAATAGATCTCGGGTCTGGTTTCGCGGTCGAGCGTTAACTGGGCCGAATCTTTGACGACGCCCTTAACATAAAACCAGGAGCCCTTCGAATCGGCCATGCCAATCTTGAGTCTCTTGCCAACCGGATCCTGGTTGGACCAGAACCGGTTGACCATCGACTGGTTAACAATGACGACCGGCGTCGACTGTGCGCCATCTTCAACCGCGAAGAATTGCCCGGCGACCAACGGGATCTGCAAGGTGTTGAAGTAGTCGGAACTGACTGTGCGCGTGTCGATGCTTTGCGTTTGCATTCCGGCATTCGCGACACTCTCGACTGTGATCGGAAACTCTTCTGTGGATGAAAAAGGCGGGTGTGACATAACACCCACCGACTCAACGCCCGGCAACGTCTTGACTCGATCGATCACCTGTTGAAAGAAGACGCTGTTCTGTGAACCGTCTTTAGACTTTGCCGGCGAGCGATTGATCCGCATAGACACGACGTTTGACGTGCTCATGCCCGGATCGATGTTCGTCAGCTTCGCGAAGCTCCGGATCATCAAACCCGCCATCACCAGCAGCACCAGCGACAGGGCCACTTCCGCAACTACCAGCACGCTTTGCGCGCGGCGAGCGCCAACGCCGGCAGTTGATCGTTTACTCGCTGCCTGCAATGCTTCGCGCGTCTGTGTTCGCGAGCCCTGAATCGCCGGCCATAGACCAAAGATGAACGCCGTTACGAGCGACACGATTAACGTGAAGAGGAGTACCCTCGTGTTCATCGTGATCTCGACGCCGGTGGGAAGTATGCCGGTGGGCATCAGTTTGAAAAGGAGTTTTGTTCCCCACGAAGCGATCAGCAGACCGAGCCCGCCGCCGAGTAAGCCTAAGACAGCACTTTCGATGAGCATCTGGCGGATGATGCGCGCGCGGCTTGCTCCCATCGCATTGCGAATCGCGATTTCATGCGAGCGACTCATCGATCTCGCGAGTAGTAAGTTTGCGATGTTCGCGCAGGCGATCAGCAGGACCAGACCGACGGCGCCCAGCAAAATATAAAGCGCTCTGCGGACCTGACCAAAATAGAACTGGGCCATCGACTGCAAATAGATTCCTCGACCGGCGTACTCCTGGTTTGTGCCACCGAAGTCCTGTTCGTTTCGTCGCGCGAGGTTGGCGAGTGCGGCATTTACCTGTTGGTCGGTCGTAGCGGAGCTAGTGCGAACTATGATCAGGTAAGCGCGGCCGTCTCGCGCGTTCTTAGCGAGATCAAATGGAAACGGAAACCACGCTTGTGATTCTTCAAACCTGAATTGCGGCGGCATTACGCCGACGATCGTGAAAGGCTCGTCGTCGAGAAACACCTTCTGGCCCAAGACTGCACTGTCGCCACCGAAACGTTTCTGCCAAAGGCCATAACTGATCACGAGGACGCGCTGACCGTCAGGACCTTGCTCGTTGGGCGCAATGGTGCGGCCGAGCACTGGCTCGACGCCGAGGATGTTGAAGAACTCGGTTGAGACTTTCGCCGCCGCGAGTCGTTCCGGTTCAAAACTGCCCGTGAGATTGCGACTGACTGGTTCAACGGCAGCGACACGTTCGAAGATCCCGCTGTTTGTGAAGTCGGCAAACTCCGGACCTGAAGATCGAATCTGTTCCTGCACGCCGAGCTTCGGCATACTCTGACGCACGAAGAACAGTCGTGAAGGATCTTTGTAGGGGAACGGATTCAGCACCACGATATTGACGATGCTGAAGAGCGCTGTGCTCGCGCCGATGGCGAGTGCAAGAGTGAGCACGGCGACGATCGTAAAGGAGGGCCGCTTGCGCAGCATACGGAAGCAGTAGATGAGATCGTGCATACAGGGAGACTCCTCCAGGGTGATCTCGGGCACGGGTGCTATTTCAAAGACTGTGCCAAGCGTATGAATGGCTTTGCCCGAAAGTCTGTTATTTGACTTCTTCTCTGTGCCCCCTCTGTGTTCTCTGTGCCTCTGTGGTTGTTTTCCCTAAGCAATCGTTAACCACGGAGACACAGAGAACACAGAGGGGGCACAGAGAAGAGACTTTTCGGCAAAGCCCGTATGAATGAGAGATCTGCGTAGAAATCGGACCAAAGCTTGTATTTTGATTTCACTTGCGGGACTAGCGATCCCACTTTCGAACACGTTTTCATTGTAATCGCATTCGTAGTGGAATCGTTTTCGATCCACGTCTGACACTCAACGCGCGCTCGCCCGGCTGTGTGAACAATCGTCGCAACTCTTTTAATGTAAGCCTCTCGGTTGGCTGACCATCGACTGCGACAATCGTGTCTTCCTCTTGCACTCCAACCGCCGCCGCCGGACTATCTGCCGCCACACTATTCACGACGAAGGTTCTAAACCGCGGTGGCTCTGCGACAATGTCGAGCCCGCTCAGGTCTCTCGTAGTCGAGACACCTTGATTTCGTTCGAGGATCATTTGTGAACGTGAGTAGTCGAGGATCGTCTTGAACTGGCTGAGGAACCCGGCGCCGAGCTCACCGTCATACTCAGCGCTACTCTCGCTGCCTTCGGTCCCCTGGGCAAATACAACCAGGGGATTCTTTACCTCTAAACTTCCGAGCTCGACCGTCGAGACATGCGCCTTCACTGCCTCCGCTGCTCCACCCGCACCACCCAGTTTACTTTGAGCATGCGTGGTCAACCCCTCGAGCATCTTGTGCTTGTTAACAAATGGAGTATTCAGACTCAGGATTCCGGTCGCACCGCTGTCGACTTCAAATTTACCTTCAATCGGTTCGCGTCCATGCAACCCGATCCTCACATGCACGAAAGGCGTCTTCTCCACGAACTCAAGGGGAATCGACTCACCCGCTCCGGCATATTTATAGCTGCCCGTCTCATACAAACTCATCAAACCCGCCGCGAAATCGATTTCGACGACGAAGTTGTTGATGAAGTCGTAGCCGATGATGCCGTCGATTTTGTAACCGAATAAGGGCGCGAAGGCGTCGAGATCTATCGTGGCGAGTGGTTGCTTGAATACGGTCACACCCGCAAGCGATAAAGAGACTGGCCCAACCAATCCGCTCTGAACCGAGCCGCCAGTCGCGTCGAGCTTTAGCTTGCCTTTAGTGCGTAATCGCAGCGCCTTTGCGGTCTGCGGATCGATCACGGAAATGCTCGCGCCCGTGTCGAAGATGAAGTGAAGTGGTCTCGATCTGTTTACGCGGACTTTCAAAACAATCAGATCGTTCGCCAACTCGATCGGAACTCTGACTGAGCTCTGGCCCGCAGTGAATCGATAGGCAGGACTTTGCGCCGGCGTGAGAATCGCCGGCATTAGCAGACATACTGTAATCAAGATCAACCAGCGGATGTAAACTAACATCAGCAATCCCTAATCAGCCACTTTGACAGCGCCCTTCTGCTTGGTCAGCTCCATCCGGAACGCCTGCTCTCTGTCCTCGACAAAATTCTTGTAGCCGGTGGGATCCCAGAAAGCCGCCTCGCCTAATTTAAACCGCGGATATTTGGATTCCAGGTCAAAATAGCTGCCGTGCGCGCCAAGGAAATAGTCAACCGGCAGTGACTTTAGCACCCGAAATGTCTTTTCGAAGTCTTCAGTAATACGCGGATAGGCTGTATTGCCGACGAGCTTGTATCCGGGGTTAACATTCGGACTGCCGACAATAACGACGTCGCTCAGATGCGAAACGTCAGTCATTCGCATGGTCCACGTTGTGCAGCCTTTTGTGTGACCCGGCGTCAAACGTGCGGTGAGTGTCGCGTCTCCGAGTTTCACTTTATCGCCGTCATGCAATACACGATCGACTTTCGTCGCCGGGTAAAGTTGAGTCGGGTCGTTGCCATACTGAAAATCGCTCTTGCCACCAGATTCAACTACATCGACGTCGCCTTCCATCACCATGTATTTAGCGCCTGTGAGTTGTTTGATGGCAGCGCTCCCGGCGCAGTGATCGTAATGGGCGTGACTAATGAGAAGAATCTTGATGTCGCTGAACTTGAAACCCAGCGACTCCACGCTCCTCCGGATCATCGGCACGTTAGCTTCGAGACCGCTATTGATCAGAATGTGTCCTTCGGGCGTGGTGATCAGATAACTCGCGAGTCCCCTGCTTCCCACATAATAAAGATTCCCGGCAATGCCGAATGCGGGAAAGGGCTCGGTCCAATCGTTCTGTACGTAGCCCGTCGGCACATGGCCGGCTACAACGATGAGCGTTACGATTATAGAGAATGCGATACTCACTATAATGGTGGTGCGTCTTTTCATGTTCGTAAGGTGTCTTATTTGGAAAATCTTCTCAGCGGTTCTCTGCGTATCTCTGCGTCCTCTGCGTTTGAGTTACCGTTTAACGCAGAGAACGCTGAGATACGCCGAGGACGCTGGAAAATCGATCAATTTAAGACACTTCCCATGTTAGTTTTTACTTGAATATTTTCCGCAGATCGATGAGATTCTACAGCCTGATCGTCCATCTGCATACCAAATGTTAACTGAATCTAAGCCCCTTCCTTCGCTATCGAAATCGATCGTCACGGGCGCGATCGGATTCGGCCTCGTCAGTCTGTGTGTATTCGCCACGGTCGCCTTCGCCGAGAGATGGATGTATCAAAATCTCGGCTTGACTGGCTCGTACATCGCCTGGATCGTGCTGTTCATACTGCTCAGCGGCGCGGTCTTTGGATCGCTCGTCGTGGTCGATCGCTGGCGACTGCCAAAGTTCTACCTGCTCTGGGCCGTCGCCTTCTTCGCGTATGCGGCGATTTGGATGATCGCATATTTCAGTATCGGGCGAACGAAAGGTGAAGCCGTTGGATCGCTCGTAGGATCCATTTTTATGGCGTTGGTCCTTGCGGCAGGTTTCAGATCGTTAAGGTCAACTGTAAAACTTTCAGCGCTGCTCTTCGTATCAAACTTTCTCGGCTACTTCCTGGGTGCTGCGCTATTCGATTCTTTAAGCGAACCCACCGGAATGTTGTTGTTTGGAGTCGTTTACGGATTGTTATTCGGCGCCGGTATCGGAGCCGCACTTCAAATCGTACAACGAACCAAAAATTTGTAGCCACAAAGAAGCACAAAATCCAATCAAGTTGAGAGGACACTATGAGCATGCGTGCGCGTTCACTTTTTCCACTGCTCATCATCTTCGCGTTCGCGTTAACCGGAGTGCAGGCGCAAACGGTTTCGCAAACGGTTTCATTAGCCTCGCCCGATCAGTTGAAGCCGCTGAATGTAAAGGCGGAGACTGTTACCTTCAAAGGTCGAAAGGCGCTGCGCGTACGTGATGCTGCTCCGCCGGAGTTAGGTGATGAAGGTCGATTTGTAATTCTGCCTAAGACTGACTTTCAGGACGGCGTCATCGAAGTTGATCTAGCTGGAGAGCCTGGGCCTGGCGCAGGAGAAGGCGCACGCGGGTTTGTTGGAATCGCGTTTCGCGTTGCGCCGGATCAGTCTCGTTTCGAATGCATTTACCTGCGCCCGACGAATGGACGCGCAGAGGACCAGATGCGTCGCAATCACGCAGTTCAATATATCTCGATGCCGGGCTTCCCATGGCACTTCCTGCGAAAGGAATTTCCCGAGAAGTACGAGACCTACGTGGACCTTGTCGCGGCAGAGTGGACGAAGGTGAAGATTGAGGTGCGCGGTGAAAAGGCGCGGCTGTATGTGAATGGTGTCGAGCAGCCTACGTTCCTGGTCAACGATCTCAAGCAGGGACAGAGCAAAGGATCGGTTGCGTTGTGGATTGGGCCAGGAACGCTCGCACACTTCGCTAATCTGCGCATCTCGCAATGAGCTCGGGAGAATTTCTAACTCGGAGCACCGTCTGGGTCTCGATTGTGGCTTACACGATCGGCTGTGTCTTGTTTGCGACTGCCCGAAGTGATCGTTGGGTTCGGCTAGCATGGACCACCGGCTGTGCTGCGCTTGTTCTTCACTTCATTTGCGCGTTCAATTTTTATCACGGGTGGAGTCAGGAATCGGCATATCTCGAAACTGCTCGCCAAACTGCGGCGGTGTTTGCGATCAACTGGGGCGGCGGTCTCTTCATCAACTACGCGGTTGCCAGCTTGTGGATCGCAGACGTCACATGGTGGTGGTTTGCGGGAGTGAGTTCATATCGTCGCCGACCCTGGATGTTGACGTTGATCTGGCACAGCTTTCTGATCTTCATCATCTTCAATGCGACAGTTGTTTTTAAAGACGGGCTAGCGCGATGGATCGGGCTGCTCGTGTCTTTGACGTTGTGTCTGAGTTGGGCGTTAATTAGCCGCCAACGTTCTACAGTATCAACGCTGTTTCGGCGTTTTTTGTGCCTTTTTGTGGCTAGTCTTTCTTTGTAATTTTTGTGGCTACTGAAATACGTCAACAACCTGTCGCGCTCCCGTTTTATTACGGTTGGGTGCACGTCTTTATCGCGGCGCTCGCAATGGTCGGCACGCTGCCCGGCCGCACACAGGGCCTCGGACTCATCACCGAACCACTCCTGCGCGATCTGCAAATCGATCGCGTCCACTTCGCGCGCATAAATCTCTGGGCCACGTTGATCGGCGCGCTCTTCACTGTCGGTGTAGGCAGACTGATCGATCGCTTCGGAAGCCGGATTGTTCTGACCGTTGTCGCCGCTGCATTAGCTTTTGTGGTCCTGGGGATGAGCGTGACGCGCGACGTGGCTGTTATCGCAATCCTGATCACTCTCACGCGTGGCTTCGGACAAAGCGCGCTGTCAGTCGTCAGCATCACGATGGTCGGACAGTGGTTCGTGCGGCGGCTCAATCTTGCGATGGCGGTCTACACGATCGCATTGAGCATCGGCTTCATGATCGCGTTTCCGTTGATCGGAGAGATCGTGTTGTCGAAAGGCTGGCGCACTGCGTGGTGGATCATCGGGCTCGCGCTGCTACTCGGCCTCGCGCCACTCGCGTTGTTGCTCGTGCGCCGATCGCCTGAATCTGTTTCGATCGATCCCGACGGCGATCAACTAGCAACCGACTACACGTTGAGCCAGGCTCTTTCCACTCCGAGCTTCTGGGTCTTCGGAATAGCGAGCGCGATTTACGGGCTGATCGCTTCTGGCATCGCGCTTTTCAACGAATCGATTCTCGCCGAACGTCGCTTCGACGCCTCGACCTACTACCGCAGTCTAATCATCGTCGCCCTCACCTCACTGGTGGGAAACTTTCTCGGCGGCTGGATCGCTTCAAAGTGGAAGATGAACCGTTTACTTGCCGTCGCGATGGTCCTGCTAGCAGGCTCTCTCGCCGCGCTACCGCACGTTTCGACTCAACTACACGTCGCAATCTACGCAGCGGTAATGGGACTGGCGGGCGGCTTCGTGATCGTAATCTTTTTTACTTTCTGGAGTGCGGCGTACGGTCGAAAACACCTCGGCAAAATCCAGGGCTCCGCCCAGGCCCTAACCGTAATCGCCTCCGCCCTCGGTCCCCTGGTCCTCGCCGAAACCCTGAGCCGCACCGGTTCATACGCATCGATCTTCTACCTGTTGACCGTCGTCGTGCTCGTGCTGGCCCTATTGGCGTGGTTCGTCAAAGTCCCCGTGGCGAGTAAACTGGCAACTTGAATAGACACGGTGACTGTGTCCAAGTGTGATTTCCCACTTTTGAGGTAAAGCTATCGCTGATCAAGGAGTCGTGTGATGAAGTTGAAGATCGTCCAGGCCGGGGATCCGGTGTTGAGGCAGCAGGGTCGGGAGTTGACGAAAGATGAGATTAAGAGTCCGGAGGTGCAGCGGCTCATCGAGCTCATGCGAGAGACGATGCATGAGGCGCCGGGGGTCGGACTGGCGGCCCCGCAGGTCGGCGTGTCGATTCAGCTCGCAGTGATTGAGGACCAACCGGATTATTTAGCGCATCACTCCGCGGACGAACTTGCCGCACTGCAAAGGTCGGCAGTTCCCTTTCACGTGATCATCAATCCGAAGCTCACGTTACTCGGCAACGAGTCTGCACAATTCTTCGAAGGCTGCCTCAGCGTGGAAGGCTTCCAGGCGATAGTCGATCGGTCGCTAAACGTCCGCGTTGAGTGTTTGAATGAGCGTGGCCAAGAAATAACGATCAACGCGCACGGCTGGTATGCGCGTATTCTCCAGCACGAGATAGACCATCTGAATGGAACCCTCTACATCGACCGGATGAAAACACGCACCTTCACGACTTCAGAAAACCTGCTTCGATTCGGGAAAGACGTGTAAGCTTAGTACGAATGCGAACTGTAAATGCCGCAAGATATGTGACTCCGCTGCGTGAAGGCGGATCGCTGCCTGCCATCATTGAGGCCGACGACGACGGAATGTACGTACTCAAATTCCGCGGCGCCGGCCAGGGGACCAAGGCGCTCATCGCGGAGTTGATTGCAGGCGAACTCGCTCGCGCGGCGGGCTTGCTGGTCCCGGAGCTCGTCTTCGTTTCACTCGATCCTGAGATCGCGAAGACAGAACCTGATCCGGAAATACAAGACCTCATCCGCGCCAGTGGCGGACTAAATCTGGGCCTCGACTACCTTCCCGGCTCCGTGATGTTCGACCCGGTTGCCGATCAGCCGGACGCTGATCTTGCTTCACGTATCGTGTGGCTCGACGCTTACGTCACGAACGTCGATCGTACGCCGCGCAATGCAAATATGTTGATGTGGCATCGAAGGCTCTGGCTAATCGATCATGGCGCGGCGCTCTACTTCCATCACGCCTGGACTGACATGGAACAGCGCAGCAAAGACCCGTTCCGTTTAATCAAGGAACATATCCTCCTTCCCTTTGCGAGCGCGCTCGAAACAGCGGATGCGGCGATGACGGCGGCGATTAGCGAAGAGGTAATAAAAGGAGTTGTCGAGCTGGTCCCTGACGATTGGATGAACGAACACGAGCCGTTTAGTACGATTGCGGAAAACAAGCAAGCTTACATCGATTATTTGACGAGGCGACTTGTTTCGCCGCGTCACTTCGTTGAGGAGGCGATTCGTGCCCGATAAGTTCAGGTATGACTATGCGGTGATTCGCGTCGTACCGAAAGTAGACCGCGAGGAGTTTATCAACGCGGGCGTAATCGTATCGTGCCCTGAGTTGTCGTTTCTGGAAGCGCGGATCAAGTTGGATGAGACGCGGCTACTTTCTCTCGATCCTGGCGTCGATCTAGATCTGGTGCGAAAACATTTGGCCAGCATTCCAACGATCTGTCGCGGTGGCGATGGCTCGGGCTCAATCGGCCAGCTACCGCAGCGCCAACGTTTTCACTGGCTCGTCGCGCCTCGCAGCACGGTCATTCAAACCTCCCCAGTTCACACCGGCCGGTGCGGCGACCCGGCCGCCGCCCTCGAACACCTCGTCGCGACGATGGTCGACGCGGCTCAGTCCACGTGAGTGATTTCTCTGTGCAACCTCTGGGTTCTCTGTGTCTCTGTGGTTAGCTAAATCACAGCATAACTCACCACAGAGACACAGAGAACACAGAGGTTGCACAGAGTAGAACTGCCGTACCAAGCGCATACAGTTGAGAGTCGTTTTTCAAACGTAACCGCGTACGCACAACGCGCAACACGCACTTTCTTAAACGGCCCTCTGTTTGCTAGGTCGATCTCGATATTCAATCGAACAAGGGAGGGATTTCATGGACGCCTTTAACCTACTCAAAGCCGATCACAGGAAAGTTGAGGAGCTCTTCAGTCAGTTAGAGAGTGCGAGCGGCCAGGCGAAGATGCGGGTGTTTGAACAGATCAAGACCGAGCTTGAGTTGCACACGCACATCGAGGAAACGATCTTCTATCCCGCGTTGGAAAAGCCGAAGCAGACACACGATCTGACTCTTGAGGCTTACGAAGAGCATGACGTCGTCAAGAAGCTGCTGCGAGAACTGAGCCGAGCTAAAACTCCGAACGAGGAGTGGGAGGCGAAGGCCAAGGTGTTGCAGGAGAATGTCGAGCACCACGTCGAGGAAGAGGAGAACGAGCTCTTCGAAAAGGCCGAGGCTGCGTTGAGTGAGGAACAGATCGAAGCTCTCGGTGAGCAGATGGAAACCGAGAAGGAGCGCAAGCAACGCGGCGCTACCAAGTCTTCAAGCAAAAAGAAATCGGCTGGCGCGAATAAGTCAGCTTCCAAATCGAAATCGGCATCGACTGCGCCTAAAAGGGCGCGCGCGGGCAAGAAGTCGAGTTCGAAGAGCAGCTCGAAGTCGTCGTCAGAATCAAAGCGATCTAAGAAATCGGCGAAGAAGAGTCGACGATAAGCGTGAATTCATCGATTGAGAAACACGGCCCGGCGGATGGTCGTGACCTATACGACTGTATTGTCATAGGCGCCGGGCCCGCTGGCTTGTCGGCCTCACTGTTCCTCGCGCGCTACCTGCGCCGCACGCTCACTTTTCATCACAACAGCCCGCGGAATGAATACGCGCACGGCATACACGGATTTCTGGGTCATGACGGAATCGGGCCGCTCGAGCTATTGGCCCGCGGTCGCGATGAAGTGACGAGCTATGGTGGGCTAATCATGGAGGCGTGTGTAACCGCGGTGGAAGCAGTTTCACCCGAACACTTTCGTGTGTTCATCGGTGGCGACGAAAGAGTCTTTGACGCGCGGCGGTTGTTACTAGCGACCGGCCTGCGGGATCTGACGCCAGACTGTCCGGGGTTCCGCGAGTTCTACGGTTCGAGTGTGTTTCATTGCCCTGATTGCGACGGTTATGAAGTGAGAGACAAACGAGTGGCCGTGCTCGCACATGGCGACAATGCAGTTGGGTTTACCGAAAATATCCTGACCTGGACCAGACACGTAACTCTGCTCACGGATCAAAACGAGATCTCGGACCGCGCCAAACTCGACGCGCTTGACGTCGCCCTCCGGACCGAACGCGTAGTCGCGCTCGAAGGCGACACCTCAACAAGTCAGTTGCAGCGCGTTATGTTTGCGGAAGGTGAAGTGCTGGAATGCGATGCGCTGTTCTTCAACCTTGGCACTGAGCTCGCGACCGACTTTCACGAAACACTCGGATGCCGGTTAGATCCGGAATGCGGGCTGTTGTGGGTTGATGACACGCAGCAGACGAGTATTAAAGGAGTCTATGCAGCGGGCGACATCACACCGCACTCTCAACTCGCAATCGTTGCGGCCGCGGAAGGCGCAATGGCCGCTATTCACATTCATAGATCTTTGAGTTCGTGAAAATCAACCGTTTCGTATTGCAACGAGCGGGTGGCCACAGAGGGCCACCCCTACAGTTCATTTTTCCGAGCTAAATAATCTTAACGGCTCCCGATCCGGAGCCAGTTGCACAACCTCGTCAAAGCTGAATCCGAGACGCTGCAGAAGACCGATCGAGGCGTTGTTATCGAGAGACGTGATCGCGAGGATGCGTTGAATCTGAAGTCTTTCACGTGCGTCCTTCAACACCGCCGCGGCTGCTTCAAAAGCAAACCCTTTACTCCAGAAGTCGGGTAGCAGTGCGAAACCGATGTCGGGATCGGGCAGCTCTTCCCGCTTGAGCAATCCACACATGCCGATCGGCGTGTGCGACTCTCGCAACTCAACACAATTAAGCCCGAACCCGTGCCGCTCATAACTCCCAACTGGACCATTCAGAATATACTGGCGAGCATCGTCGAGGTTGCGGACTTTCTTGTCTCCGATGTAACGAAGAAATGACGGCTCGTTGAGCAACGCGAGGATAAACTCCGCATCGTCGACGGTTAATTTGCGCAATGATAATCGTTCGGTTTCAAGAACTGTCATAGAATGCTGAGTATGACAAAAAACGCGCTTGTATGTCTCGTGCTGATCCTGCTTACAACTGTGGCAGGTCACGGATCTGCACAGATGGATGTGCTGGATTACTCGGTGACACTCGAACCCAATATCGCGGCGAAATCGGTGAAGGGTTCCGTTCTGATCCGCATTTCAACGACGGCGACGACTGTGGAGTTCGACTGTGGCGCGCTCACGATCGATACAGTTCGTGAAAGTCGTAAGCCGTTGCAATTCTCAGTGGCGAATCGACGGTTGAGTATTTCGTTACCGGCGAACAAGCGCGTGCGAGAGATCGAGATCGAGTTTCACGGCGCGCCCAAATTCGGCATCCGATTCTTTCCGGATCGACAACAGGTCTACACGATTTTTTCCACGAGCCAGTGGATGGTTTGTGTAGACGATCCGGCTGATAAAGCAACGCTGACGTTCAAACTGATCCTGCCGACGAACTTAACACCAATCGCGAACGGCGACTTCGTCTCACAACACGAACTGCCCGACAACAAACGTGTCTCCGAGTGGCGACAAAGCACCGCCATTCCAACGTACATCTTCGGTTTCGCGGCTGGACCATTTCACGTCGTGAAGGAGAAACGAAGAAACGTCGAGCTTCAGTATCTCGCCACCAACTACACCGCGATCGAAGTGCGCCGCATCTTTCGCGACACACCCGACATGCTCGACTTCTTCGAAGAGCGCGCGGGTGTGAAGTATGCCGATCGAACATACACGCAAGTGCTCGCCGCCGGCGGTGTCGAACAGGAGATGAGCAGCTTCACGGCGTTGAAAGAGTTGTATGGCAAGCAGCTACTTGAAAACGAGCAGGACCTCTGGCTTGGGGCGCACGAGTTTGCGCATCAGTGGTGGGGAAACATGGTGACCTGCCGCGACTGGAACCACTTCTGGCTCAACGAAGGCATCGCGACGTTCATGGCCGCGGCGTACCTCGAACATCGCTTCGGACGAGAAGCTTACATGCGCGAAATCGAGACTTATAAAACGAACTACGAGAAAGTACGAGCGGCAGGTAAAGACAAGTCGCTCGTGTTTCCCGATTGGAAGAGTCCGACCCGCGAAGATCGCACGCTCGTCTACGACAAGGGCGCATACGTCATGCACTTGCTGCGCGAAGAAATGGGCGAGCGCGCGTTTTGGAACGGCCTCCGACTCTTCACTCGCAGGTATTTCGGCAAGTCAGTAGTCACGAGCGACTTCGTCAACGCAATGGAAGAAGCCAACGGGAAGAGTCTCAAAAACTTCTTCGCGAAATGGGTCTACCTCCAGTGACTTTGACTCGGAACAGACAACTGTAGGGGTGGCCCTCCGTGGCCACCCTCGCGTTGTTACAAGACGCGCGGCCACGGAGGGCCGCCCCACAGTTGTTATAGCGGGGAACCGAGCGCTGCGTGGAGCTTGATCTCTTCCTGGTGCGCCTTGAGCCCTGCCCTTTGATAATCCTGGATCAGTTTCGGCCCTATCTTGACGAGTCGTTTCACTGCTATGTACCCCACTCTCTTAGCAGCCGCAACAGCCTCAAGTTTTGCCATGTCTCGCACGACGTTATTGCTGTACAGAATCGCACCCGGGTCTGGCAATAACGGATAGGCAAAAGCCGTCAATGTTTCGTCGTCTGCTTGTACGTCACCAAAAATAATGACGGGCGGAAACGTGAACACACCCGGATACCAAACGCCAAATCCCGGCGCGCCAAATTCGAGGAAGTTCAGGGCGATTGCGTATAATTTAGCCTCTTTCGCAGCCGTCGAGACTCCGTATGTCGTGAGCGGCTTGACCTCGTAAACATCCCCTGACAGGTAATTACGCAGATCCGGCCGAGCACCCATACTCTCTTCCCCCGACCTGATGGCCCGGTTATAAGCTCCCCAACCGTCACCGATGCTGAGCGATGGATCGAATCCCTGATTGGGGGCCGCGCCCTTCTGCTGCACAAAGTAATCACCGTAGGCCCATATATAGAAACGCCCGATCGTCTGGTGCGCTGCGGTTCCCTCTTCAGGCCCATAGAGGCCGAGCGGATCGGTCCCGTTCACGGGATTGTTCTGCACATAAGCATACTTGTGCTGACTGCCCGGTTCCTGCGGTTTGCCCTGATACGGATCCGCTGCTGCGAAACGGCCAATTGCCGGGTCGTAGTAGCGCGCCCTCAGGTAGTACATTCCGGCCGCATCATCTTTTTGCTCGCCTGTGTAGAGGAACGAATTGACAGTCGTGCCGGTACTGGTGAGCAATTGTCCGAAAGCGTCGTAGGAATAACGGTCTGTGACTACTCCCTGACTATTCGTCAACGCCGTCGTTGAGCCGAGCGCGTCAGAGATGTAGAACGAATCAACGCCGTTGCGTCTCTGGCTGATGAGACCGAGACCGTAAGTGTACGAGGCGACGATGTGCCCGCTGCCGTCAGTTTCAACCACGACCTGCGGTGCGCGAGTCGTCGGATCAACGACGTAGTTGGTAGTTCCACCTGCTCCAGCCGACCGGATGCGATTCCCGTCCGCATCGTAGGAATAATTGACCGTGGAATTGTCTGGCTGCGTTATTTGCGTGAGCTTGTTGCGAGTGTCATAGGTGAAGCGTACCGATGACACGCCCACAGTTCTCGACAGGTTGTTGCCGTTCGAGTCGTACGCATAGGTACTCGCTCCGTCAGACGTAAGCTGATCGTTCCCGTTGTACGTGTACGTGGTCGTTGTACCGTTGTCATTGAGCGTCAACCGGTTGCCGACTGCGTCGTACGTGTACGAGAGCTGCCGCAGGACGACACCACCCGAATCCTTATAGGTTTCAGTCCTCAAACGTGACAATGCGTCGTACTCATACTCGACCGAGGAATTATCGAGCTGCGTGACCTTCGTGCGCCGCCCGTCTGCATCGCGCACATACGTCTCCTGGAAGATTACGTCGCCGTTTGCCTTCGTCGTCTTGACCGACAGCAACTTGTTTATTTGGTCGTAAGTCTTCGTCGTGGTCAGGCCGTTCGGGTGATTAACTTTTGTGACGTTGCCTCGACCATCGTACTCGTACTTAGTAATCAAACCACGCGGATCCGTCACCTTCGTTAATCGGTTATCAGCGTCATAGGTATAAATTGTCGCGCCGTCCGGCGTAGTAATGCTGGTCCGGTTCCCTGCCGGGTCATAGCCGTAACCGATGAGCGTTCCATCGGGGTAGCGCACACTCGTCACGTGGTCCATTGCGTCGTAATCAAAATCCGTCACGCCGCGAGAATCCGTAACAGTGTCGCGTTTTCCGGTTGCAGTGTAGGTGTAAGTGACCGTGTTTCCATCCGCATAATGTATCCCGGAGATGCGGTTCCTGTTGTCGTAATCGTAAGTAGTGGATTTACCATTCCGGTCAGTCCTGGAAGTGAGCTGACCGCCATCGTCATAGACCATGATTTCCGTCGTCGTGTCAGGGAAAGTCTTCTTCGTGAGACGATTCATCTTGTCGTACTCATGAAGCGTCTTGTGCCCGAGAGCGTCGGTCGAGGAAATCAGATTAGCGTTAGCATCGTATTCGTAACGAGTAACCCCGCCGCCCGGCTGCGTTACGGTGAGCAGATGACCTTCCGCGTCATAACTGAAGCCGGTGACGTTACCGGCAAAATCTCGTCGAGAAATCACACGGCCGAGCGAGTCGTAAGTGTTCTCGAAGAAATTTCCATCCGGTAGCGTCGTGCGCAAGGGACGGTTGTTTTTATCGTACGTATAACTGATCGTGTTTCCGCGTGCATCAGTCTCGGCAATGATATTGCCGACGGCGTCATAGTCGTAACGTGTTTGATTGCCGAGCGCATCCGTCTTCAACGTGACCTTGTCCAGCAGGTTGTACTGGTAAGTGGTCGCATTGCCGCGCGGATCTGAGTCGGAAGTCTTTCTTCCCGTGGCATCGTAACCGTAGGAAAGCGTGATGCCCGACGTGACGGTAATCTTAGTCGGCAGGCCGGTCTTGCTACGATCGAGAGTGGGCGCGAGGCCTCCTGTAATCGAGCTGCCCAGCAAATCACCATTGGCGTCGTACTGGATATTGAACTGCGTGCCGTCGGCGTAAGTCGTTTGTAACGGCAGTCCGGTCGCATCGCTGGTCATCGTCGTGCGGTGGCCCAACTCGTCCACTATCGCCGACATATTACCCACCGTGTCGTACTCGTTCAGAGTCGTGTGGCCGAGCGCGTCGACAGTTGAGGCCAATAATCCAGCATCGCTGTAGTTGAACGTAATCGTGTTCCCGCGCGCGTCCGTAACAGTGGTGCGCTCACCGAGCTCGTTATAGGTATAGCGCGTGAAATTGCCGAGCCGGTCCGTCTCCTTTGTTAAGTTGCCAAACGAGTCATATTCAAATGAGGTGATGCGACCTTCTGGGTCCTTACGAGTCAGTGGCTTGCCACTTGAGTTGTAGGTGAAAGTGATCGTGTTGCCGAGTGCATCCTTTGCTGTAAGCAGGTTTCCGGTGGCGTCAAAAGTGTTCGTGACGGTGTTGCCGTTGGCGTCAGTCATACTCGTGACCTGGTTGCGATCGTTGTAGGTGTAACGAGTGATGCGACCTTGAGCATCAGTCCTCGACAGCATGTTGCCGTGACTGTCGTAGGTATAGGTAGTCGTGTTGCCGAGTTGATCCGTCTTCGTCAGACGGTTGCCGGCAAGATCATAAGTGGCGCGTGTAACTTTGCCGTCCGCGTCGGTGATGCTGACCGTGTTGCCTCGCTCGTCAAACTCGTAGACAGTGTTATTGCCCTTGCGATCGGTAACAATTTGCTGCCGGTTGTTCGGGTTGAAGCTGTAATGAATCGTGTTCCCCTCAGCGTCGGTCGTGCTCAGTAGACGTCCGCTCGCATCGTATTCATTTCTGATGCCGCGACGGTTCGCGGGATCGACGATATCGAGCAAACCATGAGTTGAGTTGTATGCGTAAGTGGTGGTACGCAGGTCTGCGTCAGTCGAGCTTATGAGATCGCCCTTCGCGTCGTAAGCGTAGCTGAGCTGTTCGCCGGACGGATCGGTGATGCGTGTGATCCGGCCTTGCGCGTCGCGCGTGAAGGTGATGCTTCTGCCACTCGAGTGGATAACACCCTGCGGAGTGATCGTAACGGTGTTGTTATTAAGATCCCTGATCGACTGCAGGCCGGCTTTCTCATCAATGATGAAGACAGTGCCTTCCGCAGTAGTCAGTTGGAAGCGTGTCGGGTTGTAGGGCTCGACACTCTCGGCACTGAGCAGCTCGGCATCGCCCGGCGCGGCGCCTGCGACGAAGACATCGTTTTCGTCGAGAGCAACGAGTCGCGCGCCTTGCGTGCCCGGCGTTCCAGCCAACTGCGTGTAACCGACAGTGGCAAACTCGAACGGTGCGATCAACTGGCATTGCGCGTTCAGCGAGGCCTGGAATTTGAAGAGCCTGCCGTCCGCGAACGTGACTGTCACGAGCGGGACTCTTGTCGGTTGCAGACAGTACGTCGGGAGGAAGCCGTCAGTGACTGTTTGTTCCCAATTCGCGCCGAGTACAACTGATTTCTCAACGCGAACGTTGCGTAGTCCGAGGGTCCAGCCTGCGCCAAAGTCACCCGTGCGCGTATCGCGACTGTCGTACGTGCGCACGACCTGAATCGGTATACCTGCCATCGGGACGTCGAGATCGGTGAACGACACAGTGAAGTTTCCGACCTTCAGCTCGCCGCCGACAACTGCGCTAACTGTGTTTTCGGAGGTCTGTCCGCCGGCATTCGTGGCGCTCAGACGAACGGTGTAGATACCGTTGACGAGCAGAGTTGGATCGAAAGTTCCGAGCAGACCGTTGGTTACGGCGGTGTTGCCGGAAGCGATCGTGGTCCAGATTTGCGGGTCAGCGTTGAGACTGTATTCGAGTTTCCACACTGAGCCTGCACTGACACTGCCGATGAAGCTCGTGCGGTTGGTGATTGTTGAGCCGTCAGCCGGTGAGTTGATGCTCACGGCTGCGGGTGGCGCCGCCGGGTTGACTACTACCGTGACGTCGTCGCTGGTGCTCAATTCGGAATCGTTAGCTGTGAGTCGCAGGACATATGTGCCCGGTGTATTGAAAGTCACGATTGACGCCGCGCGGTTTAGCGGATTGAAACCGGCCTGAGCTGGTCCACTCACAACGCTCCACAACACCGAGAGTGTTCCGCCCGTGGGCAATCCGTCGTCAGTGACGACGCCGTTGAGCGCCGCTGTGGCGGGAAGTGTGATCGCGAGGTCAGGTCCGGCATTTACCACAGGTGCGTGATTTGTCGGTTTGACTACGATCGTGACGTCTGCAAAGCGTGTTATCTCCGTGTCGAAGGCAGTGAGACGCAACACGTACGTTCCCGGCGTGCTGAACGTGGCGGTCGTCTGCGCCTGGTGTGTGTTACCGAAGACGACCTGTCCTGGGCCACTCACGACTGACCACGTGATCGCAAGCGTACTGCCCGTCGGTAGACCGTCATCAGTGGCCGTGCCGTTGAGTGTCGCAGTTTGTTCGATCTGGATTGATTGATTGGCGCCGGCGCTCACCGTCGGTGGTTGATTGCCCGCCGATGGATTGACAGTGACTACGACATCATCGTCAGTTATCAGATCCGAATCGTTGGCTGTCAGTCGCAGGACGTAGGTCCCTGTCTGGCTGAAAGTCGCCGTGGTGCTGGCCTGCTGCGGGTTGTCGAATGTGACTGTGCCGGGGCCAGACACGACTGACCAGTTGATCGAGAGCGTGCTGCCCGCGGGCTGGCCGTCGTCTGTAGCTGTTCCCTGTAAGCTCGCTGCGTCGCGAACAGTGATCGTTCGGTCCGGTCCGGCATTAACCGTGGGTGGATGATTGACTTCAACCCCACACAGACCAGTGGTTCCGGTCTCGTAGACCAACCGAGCCTCTGTCGCGGATAGGGCGCGATTGTAGATCTGAACCTCGTCGACTACGCCTCGCACGCGGCCATTGAACGGCTCACCCGATCCACCAATGACGAGCGGTTTACCATTCACGTAACCGATGTCGAAGGTGTTCGGTTGTGTCCGCTCGAGCACGCCGTTCACATAGAGCTTGATATCGTGGCCATCGTAGGTGCCGACGAGATGATAGAACTGCCCCGCCTTGATTACCGTCGTCGAGACAGCGGCGTTCCTTAAGTTAACGGTTGGATTCGACCCGACGAGGAAATGGATTCGATCGTCGGGACCGGTGCCACGGAGTTTGAAGAGAGAGAAGGCTTCAAACGGGCCGTTACCGCGTTTGAAGAGAACGTATTGCAAACCGATGTCTGAAGTGACGGAGTCGAGCGAGTCGAATTTGACCCACGCCGAAACACTTATGTTCGCCGGCTTGAGGCGCGTCGAGTCGGCAATCTGAATTGAATCGTCGGTGCCGTCGAGACGAAACGCCTGGCCGACTTGTCCGTTGATGAACGTTGGACCATTCAACGGCGTGCCGTTGTTGCCGCTCACCAGATCGGTGTAATTGCCTTCTCCTTGCCACCAGCCGACCAGACCATGCGGCGGCGTGAGGCACGGATGCGGATTGACGGTGACCGTAACGTCGTCACTCGCGCTCAGTTGTGAATCGTTCGCAGTGAGTCGAAGTACGTAAGTTCCGGGAACAGTGAACGTGGCCGTCGTCATCGGTTGGTTTGCGGGTGCAAACGTGACGGCGGCTGGCCCACTCACAACGCTCCACGTGCTCGTCACAACGCTCGTCGGCAAACCATCATCGACGACAGAGCCGTTGAGAGTCGCTGTGTCCGGCAGCGTGATCGTCTGATCGGCGCCGGCGCTGACAGTTGGAGCGGCGTTGAGTTGAATGACGGTGACCGTGACGTCGTCAGAGCTGAGTAGCGCAGTGTCGTTCGCCGTCAATCTTAAGACGTACGTTCCGCCTTTGCTGAAGCTTGCTGTCGTCGTCGCAGAGTTCGGGTTATTGAAGACGACTGTTCCGGGTCCACTCACGACGCTCCACGAAACAACCGGAGTCGTGCCCACAGGCAACCCATCATCAGTGACTGTGCCCTGAAGATTCGCCGTTGCAGGTAGCGTGATCGTCTGATCCGCACCGGCGTTGACGATCGGCGCCTTATTGCGTGGATCGACGACGGTCAGAGTGTAGCTCTGAGTGTCGAAACCACCGCGCGGGTCTGCGACCTTGACGACAACGTCGTGCGCGCCGACCTGGTTGACACTCGGATTCCACGTGATCAGACCAGTCGCGGAGTTGATCTGCATCCCCTGCGGCGCTGTCAGAAGACTGTAGACAAGCTGCTCGTTGTCAGCATCAACCGCCTGCACCTGGTACTTGTACTGCTGATCCGGTGAAAGGCCGATGCTCGTCTGGAGCCGGAAGTTTGAATCGGTCGTGTGCCGTTCGGCGAAGAAGAAATCGAACTTGTAGGTGCTGCCGGTTGTCAGGCCGAGCGTGTCGAGATTGACAGAGCCGGACGCCGCGCCGTGAACACCACCGAGGTCGACCACGAGGCGGTTGTTGATGAAGACCCAGATATCGTCGTCACCCGTAAACTGGAAGACTTCGCCACCGCGATAAGTGAAATTCGTGTGCAGCTCGAGCGTGAAGTGATAGTTGTGGACGCGGCCCTGGTTGCCGAAAAGCTGCCCATCAATCGGGAAGAATGCATTCGACTGGAATGAGTAGACACCAGAGTTTGGCGCCGTCTCGCTCAGTACGACCGGAACGATCGTTTTCGAGTTCACGGTCGCATCGTCGTTGTACCACTGGTTAAAGCTGGCTGTACTCGAGATCGCGCCGCGACCATTTGGGCCAACGAAGATCGGCTTGCTGTCCGGACCGAGTTGCGTTTGGACGAGGCCGGTGACTAAGCCTGAAATTCCCTTTTCGAAATCGGGGTGCGTGTCTCGGAAGTCTCGAACGGTCGCGTTCAGGACGATGGCTGAACCCGTGGTCGTGGGTGGTTGATAAGTCAGAACGGGCTGCGACGTGATGTGCGGAGCCGTGTTGACTGTGATCGTGATGTTGTCGCTAGCGGCGAGACCCGAGTCACTAGCAGTCAGGCGAAGCACGTAGACACCGCTGCCGCTGAAGCATGCGCTTGTCACGGGAGCTGAAGCATCGGCGAACGTGACTGTGCCTGTTCCGCTAACCTTGATCCAGCGATATGAGAGCGTGCTATCGGTCGGCAAACCATCGTCCGTCGCTGAGCCGGAAAGTGACGCGCAAACCGGGAGCGTGATGAGTTGATCTGATCCGGCATTCACCACTGGAGCCTGGTTGAACTGGCTCAGACTGACGGTCACATCGTCGCTGGCCGAGAGAACTGAATCAGTGGCTGACAATCGCAACGTGTAAACACCCGGCGCGCTGAAAGTGACTGACGTGGCAGGCGCGTGGGAATCAGCAAACGTGACGCTGCCCGGACCACTCACCTTCGTCCACGTGGCGGTAACAGTGCTGCTGAGTGGCAGGCCGTCGTCGTTAACCGTGCCTTGCAACTGGAGACTGCCGCCCGGCCATGCTGAAGTGCGATCGATGCCGGCGCTGACTACCGGCGCCTCATTTGCCGGCAGGACTGTGATCGTGACGTCGTCAGACGCAGTGAAGCGAGTATCGTTCGCGGTTAATCTGAGTACGTACGTGCCGTCTGTTGTGAACGTCGCTGTCGTGTCTGCAGCAGAGGCGTCCGCGAAAGTTACTGTCGCAGGACCACTCACCTGCGTCCAGGTTGAAGTCAATGTGCTGCCATGCGGAAAGCCGTCGTCGTTCACGACGCCTTGCAAGTGTGCTGTATTGGGCAGACGGATAGTCTGATCTTGTCCAGCGTTGGCTGTCGGCGGTTGGTTTTCAGGATATACCGTGATCGTTAGTTGATCATCGACAGTAAACTCAGTGTCGTTGGCTGTTAGTTTGAGGATGTATGTTCCGGGCGCGCTGAAGGTGGCGGTCGTGGTCGCAGCGCTTGCGTCGGCGAAAGTGACATTGCCGGGGCCGGATACAACGCTCCAGTTCACGGTCACAGTTGCGCCACGTGGAAGTGCGTCGTCGCTAACGGAACCGTTCAGCGTCGCTGAGTTTGGTAATTCGATCCCCTGATCGGGTCCGGCTTCGACTGTCGGCGCCTGGTTGCGCGGGATGACAGTGATCGCGAGAGTGTCAGTGCTGAAGAGCTGTCCGTCAGAAACTTTCAACTCGAGCACGTAATCGCCCGGATCTACGAACGTCGCGCTCGTGGTTAAGCTGCTCGCATCTGCGAATGTTACTGAGCCCGGTCCGCTGACTTTGCGCCATGAGGCCGTTAGAGTGTTGTTTGCGGGTAATCCGTCATCAGTCGCACTGCCGCTCAGGCTGGCGGTGTCAACGGGAAGTGTGATGGTCTGATCCGGTCCGGCGTCGACCAACGGCGGTCGATTGATCGGTGGCAACGGAACGTCGTTCTCCGTGATTTGCAACACACCGTTGCCGCTGATCTGAAGCCGATCGCAACTGACCGTGCCGCGTACACGCGACTTGCCTACTATCGAAACCAAGCCTTGTGGAGCGCGCACGATGCCGTAAAGCACAGCTCCGCCGCTCACGCTCAATCCCTCGCCCGCTATCGCGAGAGACATGCGCTTCGGATCTTCTGCCGCGCCGAGTGTCGAACCCACGAGCGACACTTTGTTCTTGACGTTCAGGATTACCGGACCTACTAGACGCAGCTCGCTGCTGCCGGAAAGACTGAGATCTTCGAGATTGTAGGTGGACGGCTCGGTGGCGTTTGCGACGCCGAAGACGAAAGCACCGCGGCTCGAAGCTGAGAACTTTCCGTACGTTCCCGGCGGAACGATAACTGCGCCAGCTTTTCCGGAAATCGACAAGTCACGCAACGTTGAGAAGTCGCCGGCGTTTTGACCTGCCTGTGTTAACGAGACGATGCGTGTCCCGGCTGGTTGCGGCGGTAACGGGACCGCAGTCAACGTCATCGGATCGGTGCGCGTGATCAGGAACCGGAGCGAAGCGTTGCCGCTCAAGTTCAACTGGTAATTTGTCGGCTGCGTGCTATCACTTCCCTCAATGACGCCACCAAAAGTCGGCTGGCCATCGATGATCGAAACTGTAGGCGTGCCCGGGACGAGAAGATCTGAAGTGATGGTGGAGTTACCCGCCATGAAGATGTTCTCGCCGAGTAGCTGCCAGAGTGCGCCCTCGACGCGGCCGTCGTTGAGCTCAGGCGCGTGTCGCACCACGGCGAGATTGTCGAAAACCTGTTTGACGCCCGGCATTTCGGCGATGCCCGCAGGCGCGAATGTGATCTGTGACCACTGCGGAACCTGCGCGATGTGGCGCGACTCGAAGTCTGTCCCGTTCCAGCGAACGTGCGTGAGCATGCCGGATGATTCGGCGACGAGGATGTCGCCGATCATGTCTGCGAATGCGTCTGCAGGCGCGGCCCAGAGTTTTCTGCTCACCGGATCGACGCCGTAAAAATTTTCGTGCGCGGGGATTACGCGCATGTCAGCGGGATTCAGATTGAGCGTGTAGGTCACGACACTTCCGTTGGCGTCGACGGCGTAAATAAGGCCTTGATCCTTTGCGCCGGCCAGAATCTTTCCGGACCATGGACCGTACTTCTCGGGAGCGTCCGGAATAGTTGTCACTCCTGTTAGCCCCGTTCCGAGTAGCGCGACCTGGGTTGCGAGGCCCGTAGTGTTGATTCTCCAGATGCCGCCACTCTTTGTGACGGCAATCACGTCGCCGCCGTAGATGCCGGTGCGATCAACATAAAGTCCGGTAACCAATCCGGTTTCGCCGGTAAGCGTGGCCCACGGGTTCTGCACCGTCCCGCCGTCACTCGCGACACGCGCGACGACGCCGGGAGCGTCAGTGCTGGTGAAGAGATCACCCGGTTTGAAGCCTGCGAGACTGACGCCGAAACCGTCATCGCGAGCGGTGGCGATCTTCAGCTCGCCACTCACGCCGCTAACGTTTGAGAAGTTTGCATGAGCGCCGTCGGCTTGAATGAGCTCGAAGTTGTTTGGCTGCCCCGTTGTCGAATTGGCCGAGACGACGACCTTTCTGGTCCCACCGTGATAATCGATGGCTGTGTGGTTGTTGAAGGCGGTGCTGAGTGCTGTTAGCTCGACGCCAGTGCTGCTGCTCTGGGTCGCGACTGTCGGTTCAGGCGCGTTGCTGTGTTTGGGAACAAATTCTTTAGCCGCAAAAGCAGGCACTGCTAATGACTGTATATAAAGTAGGAGAACTAACAGGCTGGCCATCGATTTCTGGTGGTTTTTCATGGATTCCTCTTCGACGTCGGACACAATTCGACGCGCAAAGCCGGGGGCGAGTTCTCTCCGGCGAAGTTGTTTAAGTTTGCAGTTAGTGATTGGAAGGGCCTGGGCAGCCGCGAACATTTACTAACTAATTGCTTTGATACACATGAGGTTACAAAGCGCGGCGAATCCTACTCGTGATTTCAAATACTGTCAATTGGCCGAAATTATTCTCTGCGGTCCTCTGCGTATCTCTGCGTTCTCTGCGTTAAGTAGCAACTTTATCGCAGAGGCCCCTGAGATACGCAGAGGACCGCAGAGAAGATGTTTCGTTCAAGCGCGGCGGCGGCCGAAACGTTGGGAGAGGTAAGAGCGAGAGGCTGTGACCCAGGCTTTGATCGCTCCTCGACCGGCCCACTCAAAAGGAAAGCCGGGTAAAAGAGCGCCCAGAACGAGGGCAACAAACGCCACATAGAAGGTGAAACGGTAAGCGCGTGCAAAGTCCTCCGGTGAATGCGTGCTTCCCAAAATCGTCGCCAAAACCGCAACGCCGAGCGCCTGTACGACGAATCGCGTCGAGTTAACGAGGGACGAACCACGCGGCACGTTTTCCTTAGGCACGACACCAAGCGCAGTCGTATACGTCGGCTGCATTATCAAACTAATCGCAAGACCGCGCAGCACAAGCAAAAGAATAATCTGGCTGATTGGAGTCGAGTTCGAAAGGCTGGTGAACTGCCAGGTGTTGATAAGCAGGATCCCTGCGCCTGCTACAACCAACACGCGCGGGCCGATTTTGTCGTAGATACCGCCAACGATCAGATTAGTCAGACCGGTGGTAGCAGCGATCGGCAACAAGATAAATCCTGTTTGCATCGCCGTTCGACCGCGAAGTGATTGGAGATAAATCGGCATCAGAAACTCCGCGCCAAAGAGTGCTATGACCGCGACGTAACCAACCAGATTCGCTTTGAGGAAGGTAGGGTTTTTATAGAGGCTTAGTTCCAGCAGCGGATCACGAGCGTACTTCAAGTCATAGACCGCGAAGACTGAGAGAGCCACTACAGCGACGGCTAAAAAACTGATTACCGGCACAGAAACCCAACCGTAATGGTTAACGATTGACGCGGCGTAAAGAACGCAGCCATAGCCGATAATGATCGTAATCAAACTAATCGGATTGAACTTGATTGAGCGTTTCGGCTCTGTCGCACGAAGAATCCTGATGGCGAGACCAATGCCGATCAAACCAATCGGGATATTGATGAAGAAGATCCACCGCCAGAGGTTAGCGTCCGCGAGCAGTCCGCCGAGTATCGGGCCGGCAGCGGGAGCAGCTACCATGACCACGCCATAGATCCCGAAAGCGCATCCCTGTTCCTCATCATCAAATGTCGTGAAAAGCATCACGGTGCTCAAAGGCAGCGCGATACCTCCGCCAATTCCCTGAAGAGCACGTGCGCCAACGAGCAACCAAAAACTCGGAGCGAGACCAGACGCTACCGATCCAAGGATAAAGATGCCGAGCCCGAGGATGTAAACGCGCTTGAGTTTGAAACGGTCGGCGAGAATCCCTGCGAGCGGTGTTGCGATACCTAAGGCGAGCACGTAAATGCTGATGATCCACTGCGCTTCATCAAGACCGACATCAAACTCACGGCGTAGTGTCGGGAATGCGACATTGACCACAGTGGAATCGAGCACGATCATCGAAACGCCAAAGATGATCGTAATCATTACTCTCCACTTATAGGCTAGTTTGCCCACAATGAACCGTTGCCGGCTGGCACTCAGAGATGTCGCTTAATTCCGGTGGATCCTTTCTGCCCTGAAGTACGACAATTACCATTCCTCAACTTCAACTTTGGATAAAGTCACAGGCATTCGGATTGCGAAGGGGAACAATGCACCATTAAAAAAAGGCCGCGGAGCACACTCGATGCAGCGGAAGGAAACATGAGTGTATGCGTCATTCGCGTACGAACGGCTTAAATAAAGGACTGAGCAATGATCAGGAAATTGAAATCAGGTAAGTATCGACTCTACTCGCGTAAGGTAGACGCGAAAACAGGCAAGCGTAAAAATCTTGGCACATTCGACAGTCGAGCAGCGGCAGAAAAACACGAGCGTGCCGTCCAGTTCTTCAAACGCGGAGGTTGATTATTTTCTGCTCGCCGCAGCTACAGTATTCGTCGGATCTGCTCCTTCCCAACGCACATCGGCAGTTGGGCCATAGATTGACGGGACCGACTTATCCAGCATACGCAAATAGACACCGAGCTGGGCGCGATGATGCGCGGTGTGCAAAACGCGTCGCCAGAAGATCCAGATTCTTTCGCGCTGCACGTCAAAGAAAGGAACAACTTCAAGCCACCAGTCCTCATGCTGCTGCGCCAGGAAGTGCAAACGTGCGCGCGAGAGCTCGGCCATTCGTACCGCCAATCCGTGAGGAGTACGGTCCTGCGGCAATACTTCGTTCGCCGGCACTTCCGGCAAGCCCAGAAACTCGGCAAAGAACCGGCGCTCGGACAGCAGCTCGTGCTCGATGATCTGTCCGACGCTACTCGCGCGCGGATGTGGTTTGAAAGAAAGATCTTCTGCGTTGAATTCACGCCAGACGGAATTGAGCTTGTTTACTTCACTCGCATAAGTTTTCACGAGGTGTTGAAAAACGCGAGCCGAGGCAATTGGGACGTCAGCGTCTTTGATAGCAACTTCTTCGTAGTCCATTTTAAAATCCTTCTTCTCTGTGCAACCTCTGTGTCTCTGTGGTGCTAACTAACCACAGAGACACAGAGGACACAGAGGTTGCACAGAGAAAGCTGTCTTAGAACGTAAAGATCGCCGCAAACTCCGAGCGAATATTGTGCGTGGTGTAACTCGGGATGCCACGAAACAGCGGCAACAAGCCCACGCGGGAATCCGCGCGTGTGCGGTAGTAACCTTCCTCGTAAGCAAACGTGATCCACTGGTTCCATTTGTACTGGATATTGCCCGAGAAGAGATCGCTGCGGCCACCGCGCAGACCAAATCGTCGCGCGTCACGCGCCTTCGCTTGATCGAAGCCGTAGTAGAGAAACGCGGTCCAACCGGCGTTGCGCCCTTTCGGATCGGCATCGAATACTCGCGACAACGGAAAGCCAAGTTGAATAAAGCCGCCCTGCGCGCGCACGGGTCGCTGTGGCGCCACCACGGGAATACCGTTGTCCAGTCCAAAGGCGACCGCCGACGCGCCATCGATCGAAGTCGCGGTGGCGACGCTTGTCAGTCCCGCAGTGTCGTTGAAGTTGGAGAGCAATTGTCCGGCGAGGAAGAAACGCAGATCGGAGCCGCCGTAGTACTTCCCGACTACCGTGATGAAATGCGTCGGCAGTTGAAACTCGGCCGAGTAGCCATCGCTGTCGCTGTCAACTTCCACGCCATTCGGAAACGCCGGCCTGAATGCGACCGGCACGCCTGCAGCAGTAACGATCGCGGTGCGCTGCTGATGTTCGAAGCTGAAGATCAACTGCGCTGGAGCCACGCTCGCCGCCTTATCGAGTTGCCATTGAAGTACGGCGCGTCCCTGAACGCCCGGCTGCTGCGAATCAACTCCCTGCCGCTCACCGAACGCTAACTGATTGGCGACGTCGCTCGGCAGATTTCCGAAAGCCGGCAGAACGATCGCGATCTCCGGCTCAAACTGGAGATTGCGCGAGCCGCCGAATTTGTGAAGGAAACCAAACTTCGCCTGCGGGATGCGCGTGTAAGCAGCGCCGTAACCGACGCCGCCAAAGTTTGTGTTCTCGATCATGTTCGGCAACGTCGAGGAGACGAACGGAGACCAGTCCTGCCCAAACAGAGCGAAGGCGCTATCCTTATCATTGAAGCGACGATCGATTCTGACCCAGGCGAGGCGTAACGACGGCTGGCTCGATCGAATCGAGGTGATGTTGCGATTGTTCGCGCGCGGAAAATCACCTTCGAAATCAAACTCGATTTTGCCGGTGATGCTCGTCTTCGGCGCCGGATCAAGCCATTCGAAATTTGCGCCCAGTCGCAGTCCGCGGGCGCGTACGTGAAACTCCGGTGAGTTGTTGGGACCTGTGTCCTGTGCGAGCAGCGGCAACGGAAAATCATTTCCCTGCGGTGATGATGAATCGTGAACGACACTCGTCTTGAAGATGCCGTAGAACTTGAGCCGCGCGCCGCTGCCCAGTTTGACATCGGGGATCAATCCTTCTCGTTTCGGGACGTCGATCCCTTGTAAGCGGACTGGAGCAACGGCGGCGATCACAGCAGGTGTCGGTTGTGGTTTGGGTTCGACCGGTTGTTCGACTGGCGGCAGCGTGCTGGTCTTGTACTCGGCGGTGATCGTTTTTATCTCGGGTGAAGCTGCGGGCGCGCGTATCGCTTCGAATTCAGTCGCCGAGATCACGCCTTTGTCGCGCAAGAGCGTCGCGAGTCGATCTCTTTGTTCCGCAGGCGATGCGTTAGTCGTGATCGCGCGCGCCTCGGTTTCCGTAAGGATCCCTTTCGCTTGCAGCACTCGCACTAGCGGATCACTCGTATCAGCGCTTTGCGAAAAAACAGCCAGCGCACTTCCAAGGATAACAACCGCGATTAAGGTAAAACGCATGATCAAGTCTCCCTTCTTCCGCAAAAAGGCACAAAAGGCCCAAAAGCGCAAGGACTACTTTTGTGCTTTTTGTGCCTTTTTGCGGCTACCGCTCTTCTTGTCGCTGCTTCTCGCGTTCGTAGGCCTCACGCGGATCGCGCCCGGTCACAGCGCGATACCAACCCGGGTGATGTGTCCACGCCCATCTTTCCGTCACTGTGCCATCGATCATCGAATGAAGAGTTCCTGGTTGGTGTGATGTCCCTTCATAGATGTGAATGATGAATCCCGCCAACATCAACAGCGCTGCTAAATCGTGAATCACATAACTCACTGCCACAACCCAACGGCCCACGACATCGTCGAACCACATCAGCAAGCCCGTAATGAGAAAGAGAACCGCACTGACTACAATCGCCCAGAAATAGATCTTTTGACCGCCATTGAAGAACCCGACATCTTCCGGCTCAACCCGCTGCTGATGAGTCGAATACTCTTTCATATGTTTGAGCCAGCGACGATCTGCATGGGTCCACGCCATTGGCGCGAACCAATTAAGAAACTGGAAAAAGAAAAAAAGCTCGAAGAGCAGCCCGAACCAGGGATGAAGCAGTCGCGTTCGGGGTCCGCCGCCAAACACCGGTGTTATCCAACGGTATAACCACGGAGAATAGATCGCGAAACCAGAAAGTAAGGAAAGCACAAAGAAAATTGCGACTGACCAGTGCAACACGCGCGTGTAAACAGGGTGCCGCAACAATTCGCCACGATGCACAATCGTTTCACCGATACGATCAGCTTCACGTCGCGCACGTTCATCAAATCGCTCTACAGTGCTCATGGCGTCTCCTTGCGCTTTGCTTCAACCGTATCGGGCTGCCTTGGCAGCGGCGGCGGCGTTTCGGGTTGTGGCAACCTTGGCCCAACCGCAACACGGTGAAAGAAAACAGCCAGGACCCCTAACACTCCCAGTCCCAATCCAATCGGTTTCGCGAGCCATTTCCAATAGGTGTAACTGGGTGGAATCACGGGAGTCGCAGGCAGACCGTATCGCTCAGGTTGCTTGATATCGTGCAGCACGTAGATCACGTGCGTGCCTCC
>Ga0105238_10000683_pt1 | contig 35558 bp, 24 predicted proteins | sample KBSC34metaG_FD_81526 | JGI IMG/M metagenome (GOLD analysis project Ga0105238, IMG submission 81526) | Corn rhizosphere microbial communities from Kellogg Biological Station, Michigan, USA - KBS C3-4 metaG | ecosystem: Host-associated > Plants > Roots > Rhizosphere > Soil | place: Michigan, USA...
CCTTGCTCCTCTGATTCACGCTTTCCCTGCGACACCACGAACTCCTACGGTACGATCTACCAATGATGGTTCGGTCAGTGTAGCAGGACGGTCAAGTCGCAAGACTTTTTCAACGGGCTGTTAAATCCGGTCAGAGCGAATCTGGTGAAAAAGCCGTGCAGTGGCGTTGGGGTTCAGCAAGGTGGTACCTCGAAGGACGAACGGTCGGAGTTCCGATTGTTTGGGTGGAATGATTCGAAGCAAACTGCGAGAGCCTCTTGTTCCTTCGTCACCTAGACGCGCAGGGCCGCGTCTGGGCCACCCTAACCCAATGGACCATCGCACCCGAGTTGAACGAAGATGCGGAATAAAAACGAATCCGCGAACCATTGACCGGAGGCGCTCACGCTCGTCGGAGGTTGGTGGCCGACGAGTGCGAAGACCGGTCTGATTCGCGGATTCGAATATGGTACGAAATCATCAAATGACGTGCGCGATTGTGCTTGAAAGGCTGAGGGGGTCAGACCCTTTTTCTCAAAGCAGAAAAGGCGTCAGACCCCGAGCACAATCACGGCTATTAAGCGATCCGCAACAGGCAAATCGCTCGTGCCCGCCGGCAGTAACCGGATTATGGCAACTGGCTGACCTTGGTGGCGCCGCCTTCCAGTGGCAAACGCAGGAATTCGGTAAAGCGATCGAACATGTTGCCGTCGCAGGTCAGGAAAATGATCTCGGCGACTTCGTTGTCCGAGAACGATTTCCGCAGTCCGGCGACATCGTCATCGACGATCGTGTGCGGGGCCGATGTCAGTTTGCGGACGAATGCGAACGTCGCTTGTTCGGCGGGCGTGAAGCCTTCTTCGTTTTCACCGATTGCAAACAATTTTTCATCGTTGATTCCCAACGCGTTCGCGCGCATTTGAGCATGTGCCGCGGCATACCAGGCTCGGTTCTCACGCGCCGTGACCCAGGCGATCATCGCCTTCAGGTTTGGATTCAGTTTGCCGTCTCGAGCGATCGCCTGACGCAGCTTCCAGACACGCAACGCCGACTGCGGGTTATCGCACATGGCCTGGAACCAGACTGGTGGGGTCGTTCCCGGAGTGTCGGCGGTCAGGACCTGACGAGCGACCTGAACCGACGGCAGGTTGACGGCGGCCGATCGTTGCTGGCAGGCGGCAATCGCCGCTTCGACGGCAGATCGCGGTTCCCACTTGGGACGTGGTTTGTAATCGAACGGGGCGACCTTGGTCACTTCCGATTCAAATTCCTTTGAGGTCGGTGTGTCGAGTTGGCTGGGTTCGTCGCTGTTAAATGATTTGTCTTGAGGGATTCCCGTCGACGCGGTCCAGCGATTGGTCGAGTTATTCCCTGCGACACTCTGCAGAATGTCGATGATCTGCGGATCTTTGTAATGCTTCTTCAGCGCCTGGATGTCTTCCTCAGTCATCAAGTGCGGTGTCAGGGTCAGTTTGCGCGCAAACTTGATCGCCGCCTGTTCTGATTCCGGGAAGGCTGACCACTTGCTGTCGAGAGACGCGATCTGATCTTCGGTCATCCCGGCTCGACGCAGTTTAAGTTCCTGATGTCCGAGGCAGTATTGGCAGTCATTCGTGCGCGAGACGATCCAGAACAAGCGCGTCTTGAACGGATAGTCTGGGGCCGACGTCATCTGATTCATCCGCTGTTGTTCGGCTTGTCGCGGCGTGGCACCAGCGGCGGCGGGTCGGGGGTTGTTGTTCGTTTGCCATGATGCAGGCATGTAGATCGAACGCAACCGTCCGTTGTTGACGCTTTGACGTCCGGCAGCCACTTCTTCCGCTGACAAATCGGGCAGCGGCAGGCGAGACTGACGATTCTTGAGTCCTTCGATTACCTTTTTCATCTCAGGCCGAGTTTTAGTCAGGCTATCGGAATCGCCGCACCAGCCGTTCGAACAGGCCAGGGCAACCAACAAGGCGGTTTTCCACCAAACGAATTTTCGCATGGAACTCTTTCTGTAATGTGTCACGAAATGAAATAAAGAAGACAGCGACGTTTTGTCCGCCCGGCAACCCGGCGCAGGACAGCGGATCAGATTTGCCTCGTACCGGAATACGCGCAAAAATTGACATGGAACTTTAGAACGACGTCAGAGTGTTGTTGGGATCTCAAGCAATGTGATCCCAGGCAAATGCACTTGAAGTCGTCCCGGGCGATTTACGACAGGTGTCATCAAGTCGCGGAGTCTCGATGAGACTTCCACGACGAGAGGCATGAGCGGGCGAGAACCTTCAGCATGACCGAAAGTCCGCCGTGTCGTACTGGAGCAAGTGATGGGTGTGGTGCGACGGACTTTGAGGCGGCGTGGTCTTCAACGTCGCGCGCTCTGCCACTGCACTTACTCATCGTACATAACTGCTGCTCAGAACCTGGGTGGGCGATCCAGGCGATCGATGATCGAAGACAACGATCTCATGTGGCTCGAACGATCGCCGCGAGCAACGTGTTTGTTACTTTCCGGCAGGTCGCCACTGACCCACGCCCAATGGTCTTGAACGTGCGAAGACGTCGCCGGGACAGGGTTGAGCGGTAACGTTTGACCCTGGCGGCATGATGGTCCGTGACAGCGATGCTCACGCGGCATGCCGTTCATCGGTGAATGCTCATCGGCCGACTGCTGGGTCATCATTTGATGTTGCCCCAGATAGTCACCGCATGTCGCCTGCGCTCGATTCGGGCACAAGACTGCCAAACTGAGCACAGCGATCAATGGCAACACCGGTCTCGTCATTCGCATCAAGCAGCGAATCAGACCGGCATCACGAATGGCTGGGACAAGAGACAAGACGTGCTCCAGAATGGACGCAGACAGGATAATCGTCCCGTCTTGCGTTTCGCAACACGCTTTTCAACAAAACTCACAATGATGAAAGCATGAGTTACGTCTGGTGTTTTGGAAAACGCGAGACGCGCTTGGTAGTCTGGAATCCTGCTGTCTTCAGGAAAGTCCTAGTCCACGAATTTCGTTCGCGGTGCAACTTGCCCGCAGTGCCGGGGTCACTGTTTCATGGATACTCATTCGATCGTCACCTGCGAATGCGGGGCGCAGGTTCGATTGCCGGTGGATCGAGTCGGCCGCACGTTCCGTTGTCCTTCGTGCAAAAAATTGTTGACCCCCGCCGCCCCAGCACCCGACACGCGCGTCGTCGCAACCACGACCTTTGGCGCAGGTCAGACGCGGACACTGTGTCCCATCTGTCAAACGCCGATTGGCTCAGACGCACAGGTCGTCAAATGTTCTGCCTGTGATCAGGTGCATCACGGCGAATGCTGGGCCGAGGTTGGTGGCTGTGGAACCTACGGGTGCACGCAAGCGCCGGAGGTTGTGAAAACCGAGCAACGCGCACGCACGACCGCCTGGGGCGACAAGAAAGATTGCCCCATGTGTGGCGAGACAATTCGATCAACCGCCTTGCGTTGCCGTCATTGCGGTACCAAGTTCGATACGGTCGATCCGATGACGCGTGAAGACTTGTTACGTCGCAGGGCTCTCGAGCGAGAGCAAAAGATTTTGAAAACGAGCACCGTCATCCTGTTCGTCCTCAGCTTGATCGGCTGTCCGGCCCCGCTGGTTGGCCTCATCAGTTCTGCCTATCTGATGCCTAAGGGTGAAGAACTGATGCGGTGTGGACCGCTGTATTTCATTCTTGCCTGGGCATCGATCATCGTTTCCGGGTGCTATACCGTGGTCTTCGCTGTATTCCTGATCTCGCATTACATGTTGGAAGGAATGGGCTAACCGCCTGTTGAAAAAGGTGTCTGACCCTTTGGAGGGCGCAGTCAATTCGCTTAGAAAACCGTTGCCCGGAGAGGGTCTGACACCTTTTTCAACAGGCTGCTAACGGTCTGTTGAAAAGTGAGGACTGGCTCAAGCTGTGTCATCAAAATCAGGCACAATCTGACCCGCTGTGGGTGCTTGTCCGCTTTTTCAACAGACTACTAAGGGCTCGGCAAACGTCGGGCCCCCTGTTGCTGACTTCGAGTTTGAATCGCTGTATTTCTTTCGCCAACGAGGTTGTCGATGTCGACATCAGAGACTTCTCAACTGACACTGAACCAACCCCGCGCCGCGCGGCGCAAGTGGCTGACACCGCTCGTGGGACTGGCCATCTGGCTGGGAACGGTCATGACGATTTCGGCGGTCATCAGCATGTCGATCTGGCGGATCAACGCGACCTCGATCCCGACCAGCGCTGACCTCGATTCGTGGTTGTGGAAGTCACGTGATGCCAAGTTGGCTGCGTTACGTGAGGTCTACAACGGCACGCCGGATTTTGGCGACGAGCAGTGCGTGTCGATTGAAAAATTCCTGCAACAAGGTCAGGCGGGTCAACCCGCGGCAGACGAGGTGAAGTGGATCAAGCTGATCGATGCGAACCGCTTTCGCGCGCGGATCATGCGCTGTCCCTGGATGAATTCCATCAACATCCTGCAACGTCAGATTCTGGCGGAACAACCAGTTGAGCATTTCAGTGTCGACGATCTGGGAGCGTTCCACGAAATCAAGATCGTGCGAGTTGTTCCTTGGGGACGTGGTGGTAACACCATCGGTCGACCAGAAGGAGCCGAAGACCTCGTGCTGGCCTATGGACTGGGATCGCGCACGTATAGCGAATCTGAGCCCTTGTTGTTCTGGCTGGCCGACGCCGGTGGGCAATGGAAGCTCGTTGATTGGGAATTTGTCGACAGTGGCAGTTCCGAATCGGAGAGTGCGGCACTGCTCGAATCGGCGTCTCAACATCGACTGGCAAACGGATTTCGAGAGATGTCGCAGTACCTGCGAGCGGCCGACGCGACGCGGTACGCTGATGAGGATGAATTCCGGCGGCAGTTGAAGAAGGCCGAAGGGTGTCAGTTGCCACCCCAGATCGAAGAACTCGGCCGCTACATGTTGATCAACCGCTGGAGCAATCGCGACAATCCCGATGAGGTGCGTCGTCTGCAACAGCAGGTCAAAGATCCAGACCGCATGCCGGGTTTTCACCTGATCGAAATCAAGGTCTGTGAGAAACTGGGCGACTCGGAAAACGCACTTGCCAAGATCGCTCATCTTGAACAGTTGATCGGTCTGCGGCCTCAACTGATCAAATCGCGGGCGAAACTGCTGGAATGGTCCGATCGCCGCGACGACGCTGTCGTTCAATGGCGACGGGTCGTCGAGTTCGAACCGGACGTCATCTGGAACCTGAATGAATTGAGTCGGTTGCTGCCCGATTCTCAGCGTGATGAAATCGTTCAGCAGATTAAGAAGAGTCGTGAGCCGGTCAAACTGGCCTATCAATTTGCCAGTTATGGGATGCACCGCCTGAAGCTCGAAACGCTGCGGGAACTTGCTGCGTTCGTCAAGGAAAAGGCTCCCGGTTCGTTGGAGGATCAGGGGCTGGAAGTGCAGTGTCTGGTTAAAAACAACGACCATGTCGCGGCGGCGGAACTCTATCGACAATCTGCCGAACGCGGTACCGATCAAGAATCACAAGATCGAGATTGGACCGCTTATTTCCGTCAGATGAGTCAGGCAGGTCGGATCGTCGAAGCGTTCAAGGCTCATCCTAATCCTGCACGCGCCTTTCAGATGCTGATGGTGCGCGATGACGACGACGATGATCGCGGGATCGATGACGATCAATTGCCGATCATCCTCGATGTGCTTCGTCAGAAAGCCTCTCAGGATCCATGGATTCAGTTCTATGACGGAAAGCTTGCTGCGGATCAGCAACGCTTTGAAGAGGCGCGACGAATTTTTGCCGCGCTCGATGAATGGTTGCCAGATCTGAAAAAGAATCGGACGCCCGATGGTGAAAAGACTGAGGATGGCCAGGCGAAAAGTGATGACGAATCGGATTCATTCGGACTCGAATCGCTCGAGATGCAATTGCGCTATCAACGTTGTCGCGTCGAGTACGAGTTGGGTGAGGACGTCGAGACACTTGAGCACTACAAAGGCAACGAGGCCGCTTACAACATCCTGAGTAATCTTGCGCATCAATATCAGCACTGGGACACGCTGGATCGTTTGAATCAGACATTTGCTCGTACGAATCCGAATAACCCCTGGCTGTTCAGCAATCAGACGCGTGTGTTGATCGCCCGAAGAAAATTCGATGAGGCCCGTCATAAACTTCGATCGTTGGCCAGCCGCGAAGCGAAAGAGGCGTGGCTGAAATACACGCGTGAATCATTGGAACGCGAAATTTCAGAGGCCGAAACGCCTGTCCGAACAATTGATCTGTTGCAAGGAGTGAAGAGTCCTGCCGTTTTCAAACAGCTTTCACGAGAACTGCTGCAGGAACAGAACTGGGACAAGCTGGATCAGCTTTGCGCGAACTATTCGGAAAGCGTATCTGATCCCGAGTTCAAGAACGTGCAATTGGAACAGGCCTGGCGTCGATCGGACGACGACCGGTTCATTCAGTTGATGGCGACCCGATCGAACGCCGCAAAGTCTTATGCCGAGACGACCTGGCGAGAACGCGAGGTTCGCAGTCTGATGCGACTGGGGCGTCAGGCCGAGGCGGACCAGAAAGCGGTTGGTCTGTGGCATCATTTTGGTCAACATTGGCCCCTCGTCCTGACGCTGGTCAACAAACAAGATGTCGCCGGCCTGACCACGCTGTTGGAGAGCGATGAGCAATTGGCCAGCGCCTGGGAATATCATGATTTCTTCCAGGATCCGATCCTCCGCAAGGTTCTGGTCGATGATGCCTTTGAATCGATGCGGCAAGGGAAGAAGATCTCACTTCCTTTGTCGTACCACGGTGAGTTGGTTGTCCTGCTGCTGCGAGAACCGATGGTCTTGAATGAGGAGTTGTTGGGCGAACGGCTGACATCGCTGGCGACCGGCCAGAAACCATTGCAGGTGACGCAGGTCTCGTCGGACAAATGGATCGTCGATCAGAATCGTTGCCGATTCCTGGTCGTGGCATCGGCTGAGCCCTATTTCTCACTGCAGATGGTGAACGATCGATTGTTCGATCTGCGAAAGGATGAATCGCCAGAGGAGACGTCTGGTGTGTTCAAGGAACAGACGGCGTACGTGCAGATCGTTCCGATCCTGATGGATAACGACGAGCCTTGGGATGCGGCAATGCGCGGAATTCGCGAGATCGGTTCGCTGTTGTTGAATCCCAAAGTTGCGGGCGTCGCGACTCGAGACCGAATTGGAACTCGATTGCAGGTGGTCCGATTGGAACCGTCGCAGCTTGATCTCCCGACATCCGATGCGCTGTCCGAAGCGCGCCTGAATGGGAAAGGCCGCTTGATCAGAGAGAACTATCTGCCACCGTCCTTGACTGCGCACAAGCGCCAACAGTTGACGGCGCTGGCGAGCGGTAAGGAGCCGATATCGCCCTCGACGACAGCGACGATTCAGTTATGCGCAGTGCCGCGTTTGTTGACAATTCCCGTTGTTGTCAACGCGATCCGCCTGAATTACGGGCAGGTTGAACTGGTTGTGGAGTATCAGGGCGATAGTCCCGCTCCGATTCCCGAACTACGCCGCGGGCTTTCGTTCACGGTCTCTCTGGATCAGGTGGCCGACGTCACCATTCCGTAGTGACGCTGAGCAAAGAACAAAACACCGCGACGACTGGTTGGTCGCCGCGGTGTTGGTTGTTCAAATCGATGTGCGGTCGATCACTGAGGGATCGAAGGTCCTGCACAGCGGATCAGGTGATCGTGGTCGATGTAGACGACCTGGCTCGATTCGTCCTTGAAGCGGAAGGGGACGGGCCAGTCGGATCGCTTGATCAAGTCGTAGTAGACCGTGCACTTGTAGTGGCAGTGGTGCAGACGAGCGGGTCCGACCAGTGGGAAGAATCGGCAGTCATCCATTCGATCGACGATCGGTTCCGTGACGATCTTGACATTGTTGCGAGCGGTTTCCGCCAGGAACGGCCAGCCACCCGACGTGTCGTTGGGCAGCGTTCGCATGACTTCGTCTGCACTCGGTGGATCCTGGCAGAACAACGGAGCGTGTTCGCCTTCGACGGGATCCAGAATGGGCACTTTGTCGTAACGCTCTTCGCGAAGGTACGCGTCTTCAATCAGCTCACTGTAATAGGGACTGACCGGGATCAGCGGCGTGGTACCGTAGAAATTGCTCAGCGAAAACGCTGTTCCCAGCAGTCCGCCGAACAGTACGCACCCGCTATTGCTCAGTGTCATCAGGCCAATCACGGCCAGCAGAGCAAATCGTCGCGTCAGTGAGCCAGGCTTGATCATTGTGTCTCTCCGGGAGATTCCCGAATCCGCTGATTTGGCGACCATGCGCCGTCTGTAACTGATGTATCGAATGTTCACGGCCAAGACTTGCGGGAATATTCTGATTTTGTCGGTTGTATCGATTGAATCGGAGGCGAAGCGGCAAGGAATCGGCGCGTCCAGCGGCGGAATTGGCTGATCGGCAAGTGGCAACCACCTTCCAGATCCAATTGACCACGTTCGCAGCCCGCTCATGCGGGTCTTGATCGCTGCAGGCCACACCATTTCCCGATGGCCGGCAATAAAGAAACGTCTGCGGCAGGCAGGCCACCGCAGACGTTGAGCCATTCGGGTACCATGTCTCCGCCATGGCGGAGCGATTTCACAGAGATTGACACCTGGAACTGTCTTTGAAAGTTCCTTTCATCGTGATGCTGGGCCGGTACTGGCCGATCACCAGTTGTTGGGATTCATGAACCACCACCAGCGATCGGTGCGCGGACGGAACATCAGGTTCCACTGTCCATCATCCCACCGCAGAGTGGCGTCTCGCCATCCGAGCGGCACTTGTGGATAAGGATAGAAGGGACCAATGTACGGCCAGGCACTGGCGCTGTACTGCTGAGGGTATGACACCGCAGCCGAGTTGGGGTACTGAGCATACGACGGCCAGGCATAGTCTGGCATGTTGGGCGAGTTGTAGACCGCTTGCGATGCACCCATACCTGGATGGCCGTAGGACGGTGGATATGGAGGAGCTCCGGGGCCCATTGGTCCCATTGGAGCGGCTCCCATCGGACCGGCACCCATTCCAGGGGCTGGCGGCTGAGCACCTGGCTGCATGTAACCGGCACCGCGGATATCTCCGCGAGGTTGCTGATAGCCGTAGGGGCTGCGAGCAGCTCCCGGACCAGCAGCACCGGCGTCGGCGTATTGAGCAGGACGCTCTTCCGTGCAACGCAGGCGATTGACCACCTGCACGCCAGGAACGCTGGACGCGACTTGCGAGACGGCATTCCGTTCGGCTGGGGTGCCGACACTTCCTTCCAGCACGGCAACACCGTTCTGGAAGCGAATCTGAATGTCGTAACCGTCGAGTCGAGCGGCGGACAGTGCCGCAGCGATTTGCTCAGCCGTTTCCTGATTTGACGATCCCGCCTGAGCCGGGGCTCCGGGTGAAGGCAGATCAGGAAACTCGTTGTTGACCTGCTGAACTCGTTTGCGAGGCGCGCTGTCGCCGGCATGTCCTGCCTGCACAACACTGCCCTTTTCCGAGGCCCGCGTGCGTTCGGCAACGCCCTTCTTTTCGGCAACCGTAATGCGGTTGTCGACCTTGTTGACGCCGGCGATGCCTTCGATGACTGTCGTAACAGTCTTCTTGACTCTCGCGTCCGTCACGGTCCCAGCCACAACGGCCGTGCCATCGCGGAATTCAATCGTAATGTTCTTACCTTCGATCTTGCTCGCCTTCAGGGCGCTGGCAATTTCTTCGGCCACACGTTGATTGTCTGGCTGCGAAGACTTCCTTGCCGTTGCGTCCTTGGCTTTGGAGCCTGCGGCGAAGGTCATGCCTGGGGTCGCCGCCAGCAGGCTGAGCGTCAACACCCACTTTCCATACTTTCGCATCGGAACGTTCTCCTTCCAATTCCTCCCTGACATCTCTGAGTCTGGTGAACGGAATCGTTCGCAAGGGCGGCACCCGAATGGCATTGTGTGTCGCTGAACTTGGTTTCCGAACGCCGTACCAGGGTTCACCCCGGTCCGGTCTCATCCGTCACTGGCAGGCGAAGTAAACTCCGCCCGCGAGGCGCGCTGGCTCCCCGCAGTCTTATTCATCGGTCAGAGAAGTCCGTTTGCACAAACTATTCTGGATAATTCGAAGGAAAGTCCTGTAACGGATTGATCGAACGTAACGGATCGACGGCCAATTGAGGCTCTCTGGAGACGTGACAGCTGGCCGAGTATTCCGCCGTAAGCCATTGTCAAATGATGTGTTGAGAGGATTGTTGTGGGGGCAGGGGACAGATCGGCCAATCATGCCGATCGACGACGGCCACTCAGTTGGCGAGCCGAATCACGAACAGCTATACTCTGTGGCTCGAAAATGCCCGGCCGAGATGCCTCGTCCGGTTGGTGCGCTGAAGGTGTGAAGAAGAAGGCGGCGATCGCAATGGCAAGCAAACGATTGGAATTGAGAAAGCAGGCGGAGGCTGCGGAAGCCCGCGGTGGAAGTGCCGGTGAAACGAAAAAGAAGACCAAAAAAGCAGCCGGCACCAAAACCAAGCGTGTCAAAGAGAAGGTTCTGGCTCGCAAACGATTGGTGTGGGTCGTCTACAACGGCAGCATGAAAGAAGAAGGTCGCTTCCCCTACGACCAACGAAGTGCCGCCGAAGAGAAGATCGAGCAACTGAAGCTGAAGTCCAAGAAGATGTACTTCATCCAGCCGTTGAAAGAGATCATCGGCGAAGCGCCCGGCTCCGCCAAACTGACGACCGCTGAAATCGAAGAAGAAGATGTCGTTGTCAAACCGGCGCGCAAATCGAAATCGGATGACGATGACGAGGAAGACGACGACGAGGAAGAAGAAGATGATGACGATGATGATGAATGATTTGAGCTGATTTCACGGCAGGTTCCAATCGATGGTGGCGATTGGAACCGCCTGATTTCCCATCGATTTCCAATAAAAAAGCAATCAGCCTCGCGACACGTGCGAGGCTGATTGCTTTTTGTATCTCGGTAATCGGAATCAAGTCCGAACGAGAGATTGTTCGGATGCCGAACAATCAGTTGATGCCCAACTTATCGCGCATTGCCTTGACCTGGTTCCGGAAATGGTTGGCGTGGAAGATGAAATGGCGGCGCTTGGGTGTGCTGCCAGCAACCGATGCCAGTCGTTCATACTTTTCGGCCAGGGCCACTTTCACATCAATCTTCTTTAAATCTGCTTTCGACATCGACTTTGCCCTTCGACCGGAACCATCCCGCCGTTTGCGGGTGACAGAATTCTTCCAAAACGTCCGCACAGTGGCGGGGCACAGATTTTAACGAATCCTGTTCCAGGGAACAGTCCGAGCCAAAGAATCTTGTCGAATTCTGGTTGCGCGACGTTATCTCTTTAGGGTAAACGAGTTGTGCCGCCACGGGCGGTTCATGCGCGTCGAAGGATGGGAGCAAAAAATAGGTAAGTCCCTTGCGCGGAGTAAGGTTGAGGCGTTAGCACAATATACTCATGCGAGTTCGGGATTAAACCAACATTGTGGTGGGCGGCCCGTGGTGCTCCCATCTCCAGTTTATGACCCATCCAGTTGGCGAGCCCGGTCGGTTGCGGCCTCAACCGCGTTCATCAGGGCAGCTCGCATTCCGCCCCGTTCCAGCGCATGTAAGCCAGCGATCGTTGTTCCGCCCGGACTCGTCACGGCGTCCTTCAGAACGCCTGGATGCTGACCCGTCGACAGCACCATCTGCGCCGCGCCGAGAACCGTTTGAGCGGCCAGTTTGGTTGCGGCGTCGCGCGGCAGACCCATTCGCACGCCGCCGTCACTCAACGCTTCAATGACCTGGTACACATAGGCCGGACCGCTGCCAGACAGCCCTGTCACGGCATCCAGCAGTTTTTCCGGAACCTCGATGGCCAATCCCACGTTGGACAACAATTTCAAGACCAACGCCGCGTCGGCATCGGTGGCACTGGTGCCGCGGCAGAAGGCGCTCGCGCCCATTCCGACCAGGCACGGAGTATTTGGCATGACTCGAATTAAGCGAGTTTCCTTCTGCAGTCCGGCCGTCATGGCTTTCAACGAGACCCCGGCGGCGATCGAGACCAGCAGGTGGTCGGGCGTGACATAGTGCCGCAAATCGGACAGAACGGTCGACATCTGCTGTGGTTTGACCGCCAGGAATACGACCTTCGCCTTGTTGACGACGTCACGGTTCGATTCCACCAGGGAACCACCCGTTTGGTCCACGAATCGTTGACCTGTCGCCGCGATCACGTCGAATGCCATGATCGACGTTGCCGGCAACGAACCTGCCGCGACGAACCCTTTTGCCAGTGCCGTCGCCATCTGGCCCGCTCCAACGAATCCCACAGTCAACGGCACATCGGCCATCGCGAACTCCCTACAGAAATACGGTTCAGTAGCCCCTCAGGTAGCCCGTCTACGGGCCACCGGTGTGCAAATCGGCAAGTCAGAAGACACTGGCATAGCCAATGGCACACCTGATGAAGGTCGGGCCACCCGCAACGCGCGAGCGGTCACGCTATTCTGAACCCATCGCCATCGCGAACCCCACCGACCCGCGGCCGGGTCAGATAGCTCGGATCACGGCGGCGGCGCTTTGTCCCATGCGCGTGCGATTCACGCTCAGTGCGATTCCGTTGGTCATGGCCAGCGGTTCGTCGTGAACGATGTTCAAACGGCACAATGGATCGGGCGTACGATAGTTCAGAGTCATTGGTAATTGACCATGTCGCATCGCCAGCAGGCTACCCGCCAGTTCGACAGCACCGGCGCCGGCATCGAAATGACCGAAATAGCTCTTCAGAGCTGTGACCGGAATCGATTCTGCCACCAAGCCAAGGGCTCGATGATAGGCCTGTGCTTCGGCGATGTCGTCTTTGCGAGTCCCCTTGCCGTGCGCGTTAATATGGCCCAGATCGCGCGGGGTGAGATCGGACTGGCGTAGCGCGGCTTCGATCGAACGAGCCAAGCCCAAGCCACTGGCGCGGTTGGCGGCATCGCTGCCATCGCAACCGGCTCCGACACCCAACACTTCGCAGTAAATCGGGGCTCCTCGGCTGATCGCGTGCTCGTACCGCTCAATCACGAACGATGCCGCGCCTTCGCCCGCAACTGTTCCATCCCGATCGCGATCGAACGGACGGCAGGCGAAGCGCGGGTCGTCGCCTCGAGCAAGGTTTTCGTACAGGTTCAGCCGAGCGAATTCTAACGGGTGAATGTACGAACTGCAGGCACCGACGATCATCGCATCGGCCGCACCGCGTTCGATCACGCGGACGCCTTCGGCCAAGGCCAACAGCGCGGACGATTCGCAACTGGTGATAGTATTGTTCGGTCCGCGTGCGTCGTGCTCGATTGCGACGTGGCAGGCGGGCATGTTCGGGAGTTGCTTGAGCAGCCACAGCGGCGCAATCTGGCCCAGGCCTTCTTCCGCCCAGCCTTTGAACGAAATGCCGTCGGCGGTTTGCTGCAAGTGGCGAGCGGCATCGGACAGTTCTTCGGGTGTGGCCGACATGTGTCCCGCACCAAATTCGACTCCCAACCGCTCGGGATCGATTGATCCCTGGGGCAGGGCGGCGTCTTTCATGGCCATTGAGGCACTGGCGACACCCAATTGAATGTCGCGCGACATGACTTTCAGGAATTTACGGTGATAGATGTGTTCCAATGGGTCGAAATCACGAACTTCCGCGGCCAGTTTGGACGGCAGTCCACCGGGCGGAAACGCTGTTAAATGGTCAATTCCCGAACGTCCGGCAATTAAGTTCTGCCAGAACGCTTCTTGACCAATCCCAATTGGAGAGACAACCCCCACGCCTGTCACAACGACACGATGGGAATCGGATCCAGCCTTCATAGCCTGACCCCAAAAACGCTTTTGCGACGGAATCCCCGCCTCAAAGCAGTTCCACTCGTCCGACAATCCTTGCCGGTCGCCGATTCGGCTCCGAATCGCTCGTCCAAAGTTTTCGCCCCAGCAGCGAAAACTTGAGCACCGCCGAAAATCCACAGCACCTTCGCCCGCGAGCCGTCGACTCTTTAGTGTCTATCGGCCGTTTTTCGCGGATCGGACAAAACTGTTTCCCACACGCGTTCCAATTGGTACGACGCACAAGAATTTTCCGAGAATCTTTCTGGAACTTCTCCCAGGACGAACTCGGTGGAATACCAACGGTTCCTGTCAAAACACCCAAATCACTGCAATCTGCGGTAGACCTATTCACGACATACTCGAGACCAACCGAGCAGGTCGCCCAGAGAACAGGGCTGCCAACGGGGCAGGATACCATGAAAAACTTATTTCCGAAACGTTAAATTGTTGGTAAAGACCTGAGAATCGGCAACCCGACGACAGTTCGCTTGCATGGTCGTTTCGGAACGGCTAGACTTCCCGACCCGATTTCGGCAGCGGTTCGCCGTGTTGCCAGATCACACATTCCGATCGTCTGTCGTGGTTTTGCCATCGTCGGCTTCGGACATGCGAACTATTCATCCGCGTCGCGATCGCCGGTTTCCCCTCGATCGCAAATGATGCGGCAACTGGTCAGGTCGCCGTAAGTTGGCGACGCATAAGATTTTGAAGGTGTTGGAATGGTTTACCGCCCACGAACGAAGCTGAAACTCGCTCGCAAGGCCAAGCGCTGCCCCAAATGCAACAAGCTGGTGGGGATGCGCGTGCGTTGCAAGACCTGTCACAAGAAGTTGCGCTGATTGAGGGATGCTGGCCGGGCTTTGCTGGTCACTCTGTTCTGCTTTCCGAACGACGTAAATTCATACTGATAAAAGATATCGAAACATGCCGCGCATTGAACGAGATCGCGAAATCGCCCGCCGCCGTCATCGCAAAGAGAAAATTGCGAAGCTGGTCGAGAAGTACATGAAGGCGACCGTGCAGGCCGACAAGACGATTCTCGCAACTAAAGTTCGCCGTCTGAGCCCGTTCTACAACTTGGAAGAACGCGTCACGGCAATCAAGGCCGAGCAGAAACAGAAGAAGAAGTAATCGCGCCACGCGGTTCGAAGATTCAAAAGCACGACCAGACGTCCGTCTCGGTCGTGCTTTTTCTTTTTGATGCCGCCAACATTGATGTGGTTGTGAATGCGGTTTGATGTAACGCCGTTGGCGTAATGCGAATTGAAACGATGCGTACCCAGGGCGCGCTCGCAAGGCTCGCGGCCGTGATCGTTCTCGACCACTTTCGATTTCGTTTCAGAGCTCCGACAAGATCCAGTTCCGCGCTTCCTACGATTCATGGCCAGATTCCTTTCTGACTGAAGTGTTTCAGTTGGTCGTGGGGGGAATCTGGCCTCTTTTCATCATCTCCGAATTTTGGGAACCCCGTTTTTCAACTACGAAAATGCCTCACAGCGTTGCCGATTGGGGTTCGCATCAGTCCGAGAACCGAGAGGACTTTCTGAGGATCCGCGTCTCAGATCGCTCAAGATGGCGGACGCCACTCGAAGAGATCCTACTAGCCCACCACGACCCAGAATCTGGTCCTTTCCGTCGAAACCGCGTACGATGCGACGGTATTCGACGCTCGTCGCGCTGATGGGTATTTCTGAATCTCTGTAGAAAGCCGTTTTGTGTCCTTGACCTCGCTGCCGTTGTCTGAATTGCTGGGCCGTCTGGCGTCACGCGACGTGACCAGCGTCGATGTGACCCGATCCTTTCTGGAGGCCATTGATGGTCGCGACACGCAGGTTCACGCCTTCCTGCATGTCAATCGCGACGCGGTATTGAAGCAGGCCGAAGTCGTCGATCAAAAGCGGTCGGCAGGCCAACCAGTCGGATTGCTGGCGGGGGTTCCTGTCGCAGTGAAGGATGTCATGTGCGCCCAAGGCCAGCCGGCCACCTGCGGCAGTCGAATCCTGAAGAACTATGTTCCGCCCTATGATGCGCACGTCATCAGCCGACTGCGACAGGCCGACGCCGTCTTGATCGGCCGCACCAATATGGACGAATTCGCAATGGGTTCATCCGGCGAAAACTCGGCCTACGGTCCGACACGGAATCCCTGGGACACCGAGCGAATTCCAGGTGGGTCGAGCAGCGGATCGGCCGCAGCCGTTGCCGCACGCATGGCTCCGCTGGCGTTGGGCAGCGATACGGGCGGGTCGATTCGACAGCCGGCTGCCCTGTGCGGCATCGTTGGGATGAAGCCGACCTACGGTCGAGTGTCACGGTACGGACTGGTGGCTTACGCCAGTTCGCTCGATCAGATCGGACCATTTGCCACCGATGTCCACGGCGTCGCCTTGTTGTTGGAGGCCGTGGCGGGCCACGATGGACGTGATTCCACCTGTGTGCAACGGCCGGTTCCCGCTTACAGTCAATCGTACAATCAACCATTAGCCGGACTGCGGATCGGTGTGCCTGTCGAGCACTTTGCTGAGGGACTCGACACGGAAATCGAAGCCAGCGTGCGTCAGGCTTTGTCCGTCTACAAATCGTTGGGAGCTGAACTGGTTGACGTCCACCTGCCCAATTCGAAGTATGCGATCGCGACCTATTACCTGATCGCGACATCGGAAGCGTCGAGTAACCTGGCGCGGTACGACGGAGTCCACTATGGGCACCGCAGCGATCAAGTGGGCGAAAGCCTGGTCGACATGTACGAAGCCAGCCGCGGCGAAGGTTTTGGCGACGAAGTCAAACGCCGTATTCTACTGGGCGTGTTCTCTTTGTCGGCCGGTTACGCGGATAAGTTCTATACCAAGGCCTTGCAAGTACGGCGTCTGATTCGCGGCGACTTTGATGCAGCTTTCAAGAACGTCGACCTGATCGCCGGCCCGGTCACGCCGACGGCAGCGTTCAAGTTGGGTGAAAAGACCAGCGATCCCTTGGCGATGTATTTGTCTGACATCTACACGATCAGCGCGAACCTCGCGGGACTGCCAGGGATTTCAATTCCGTGCGGACTGACCAAATCCGGCTTGCCGATCGGCCTGCAACTGCTGGCACCGACGTTCGAAGAAGAACGACTGCTGCGAGCCGCTCGCATGCACGAACGCGAAACGCAATGGCATCTGCAACTGCCATCGATCGCTGCGGGCTGAGTTGGATCATTCGGCGACGGGAGTACGATGCCCTTTGTTGCGCGCGGACGATTCGAAATCGTCGCGATCGATTGCCGCCCTGGGGCATGGATCCACGACAGACCAAAGCCCTGTAAGGGCGGTACATCTTCGCAAATCTCTAAGTTGGTTGAATGCGTCCGAGTCTGACCGGTTCGGACAGGTGGAAAGTTGTCTCCGAGGCGGTGTTTTGACGCGCGGACAACGGCCTATCGATTGTGTCGCCCTTACAGGGCTTTACTGACTGAAACGATCTTAACCCGGGGCGGCGCTCTGCGGCTTTCGCCGCGGCGCTCTGCCCCGGGCTATATTGTTATGGCCTTTCAGGCTGAAATGCCGAAAAACACTGCGATCAAGTTGAAGGCCGTGCGAGCCGACAAATCTGCGGGTTCTCGTGCGTCGTGAGCATGAAATCGGCAGCGTCGAAATGTCGACGATATCGAGGTCAGCCCGCAAGGAAGAAAAAAGCCTGACTAACGTGATGCACAACAAAGTCATCGCCTGTCAATCGACGAACACGAACTCGTTCGTCATCAGCAGGGCGTGGACCAGTTGCGACCAGGCGGCTGGGGTGGGCTGGTCACTCAGAAATTGTCTTGCCAACTCGGCCTCGTGATCCCCGGGCAATCGTTGGAACAGGATGCGATAGATCTGCCGCACGCGATCGGCCGGATCCGCGATCGTGGCCAGGTCAGCACGAGCCTGCACGGCGTCGGCCACTGGGCCGATAAGAGTTCCGTTCATCAGGAACAGGGCTTGTGGCGAGATTGTTGTTGTCTCGCGTTGGCCGCTACTGGCGGCGGGGCTGGGGAAGTCGAAGACGCTGAGCAATCCGGGAAGATCTAATCGGTTCAGGTAGGAATAGAGCGTTCGGCGTGGCTGGAAACCGTCGAGCAGATTCTGTGATGGGCCGCCGATTCGATCCTGTAGTTGGTCCGTGACGACGAGCAGAGCGTCTCGGGTTGCTTCGAAGTCCAATCTTTTTCGATTCGCTCGATTCCACAATCGGTTGTCCGGATCGATGATGTCGGTTGGTTCTGTGCTTGATAGTTGATACGTCTGGCTTGAGACCAGTTGCCGATGGATCCTTTTGATTGAGTAGGAACGGTGCGGTGATGAGAGGGCAGGCTTCTGGACTGTCGCCGCAGTCCCGACGAACTCCATCGCCAGCCAATCCAAGAGTGCCGGATGAGTGGGTGGGTCGCTGCGTAGTCCGAAATCGCTCGGGGTCCGCACCAGCCCGGCGCCAAAATGCTGCTGCCATAAGCGATTGACCAGCACTCGCGCGGTCAGCGGATTCTGGGGATCGACGATGGCTTGAGCGAGTTCCAGTCGACCGCTGCCATGTGCGAACGGTTGGCCGCCATGCAGGGCGGACAAGAACCGGCGCGGGATGGCGGCTCCCAGGCGATTGGGGTTGCCGCGCTGGAACACCTGTGGCTCGAACAACTCTCCGTCGTGCATCATCATCGCACGCGGCGGAGCACCGGGCCCATTAATGATCCATTGCTCGACGTCCTTCAAGACTTTCTGATATTCGGCTTGTGAAGCTCGATCGGGCAGCAGTGATAAGAAGCCCCAGCCAAAGACCAGCGGCACGTTTGCCGGCGCGTGTTCTCCGTAAAGTTCCAATCGAATCGCTTCGCGGTCAGGGTCGGCCATTGTGACGGGCGTCGGTCGTTTCAAGATGACCGCTTCCCGCAGTTCTGCCTGCCAGTCGAGATGGATCGATTTGAAGAGTTCGCCGTAGCGCTGAGCGACTTCGGTAATCGATGTCGGGAAGGGGACCTTGACCAGTGCGGCGGTCACCAACGGATTCACGGTCGTCGAATCGCGGCGCTGCGAAGCGGTCAAATACTGCTGCGCTTCGTCGGCGAATCGTTCGTCGGCAACAGTGGACAGTGTCAGCCAGGGGTCCCAGACGGGATGCGAGGGCAGGGCCTTCGTGGTCGTCGCATCGCACTTGCTGCCGGTTTCGATCGAGGATTCTCGTTTGGCAACCGCGACTTTTTTCGCCGTCAGTTTCTCGAGATACGCCTGCCAGCGAACGATCATCGCCGGATTCAAATCACCAGGGTCGGCGATCAGCATGAAGTCATCAATGGCCGGCTTTGATGCGGCTTCGCGAGCCGCCAGCAGATATTCGCCCGCGCGGGTCCGCGCTCCTTCGACAAGTGCCGAGTGTTTCTGCTGAACGAGGTCATCCAGATTCTGTTGACGGACAGACAGTTCGATCGAGAACCGAGCGTATTCGGGTGTAGCCTTGGGCGGCGTCAGTACCGGCGGGACCAGCGGTTCGACTGAGCTGCGAAATACTCCGTACAACGAGTAATAGTCGGCGGTGGGGACCGGGTCATATTTGTGATCGTGGCAGCGGGCACACGTCACGGTCAATCCCATCAGGCCACGCGTCACGACATCGATCCTGTCATCGATGATATCGTGCACGTTGCCCATGAAGTGGCTGCCGACAGTCAAGTAGCCCATCGCGGCCAGCGAACGGTCGTCACCGCGGCGCTCCAACAGATCGGCCGCCAGTTGCTCGAGGATGAACTGATCGTAGGGCAGATCCTCATTGAAGGCCCGGATGACGTAGTCGCGATAGGTATAGGCCCAAGGATAGGACTGTTCTTCGAAGAAGACGTATCCCTTGTTGTCGGCATAGCGGGCCAGGTCGAGCCAGTGTCGACCCCAACGCTCTCCATAGCGCGGCGACGCCAGCAGTCGATCGATCAATCGTTCCCACGCGTCTGGTGCGGAATCGGCGACAAACGCATCGACCTCGTCAGCCGCCGGTGGCAAGCCAAGCAGGTCAAAGGTCACACGGCGAATCAGCGTCCGCCGGTCAGCCGTCGCCGCAGGGTGTGTTCCTGCGCCATTCAACTTTTCGAGGACAAACCGATCGACAGGTGATGCAGACCACTGATCGTTCGCAATCGCGGGAATCGTCGGACGGATCACCGGTTGAAAGGCCCAGTGGGCTTGCCACGCCTGGTCCTTGGCTGATCGCCCGATATCACGAGGCCACGGCAGTCCCTGGTCGATCCAGCGAGAAAACGCCGCGACCTGTTCGGCCGAAAGTCGTCCATTGGGTGGCATTTGCAATTCGTCATCACGGCGGATCGCATGCAGCAGCAGGCTCGCTTGAGCCATGCCGGAGATCACCGACGCGCCGCGATCGCCGCCACGCAACACCGCCTCACGTGAATCCAATCGCAGGCCCGATTCCTGTTTCGTGTCGCTGTGACAGTTCCAGCATTGAGCGGCCAGCACCGGGCGAATCTGCTTTTCGAAATGCTCGATCTGCTCCCTCGAGAACTCAGGCTCAGCGGCGACGGCGAATGACTGCCACGACGAACCCACGAGCCATAGCGCCAGGACGGTCCGCGTCCACAAGTACCAGCGTTCGCGATGCTTCGACGGATGTCGACAGACCTTATCAACCTGAATCATCAATTGCGTTTATTCCCAGCCAAGTCAGACATCCGGTTCATCCGTTTCCAACGCGCGAGCGACTCAACTATTCTGAACCCAACTTCCTCACGAACCCCGCCCTGTTATAAGTAGCCCGCTGTGCGGGGCGCGGCCGGGTCATTCGATCAGCTTCCAGCGAGCTTGCCTCAATTGAGCCAGCTCGGATGTCTTTAATACTTCGTACCAGACGGTGACGAAGCTTCCGTCATTGCACTGCACTGTGGAAGGGTATCCCAAATCACCCGAGACTCCATCAGCCGATAGCGTGATCGGTTCACTCCATGATGTTCCATCGTCGCGGCTGATGCGAGCCAGATTTCCGAAGGGTGGACGTCGATGTCCGTACGTCATCAGCAGGTGACCGCTCTTCAACGGCAACAAATGCGAAGGCAAACCCCAGACTCCGATGGAACGAGGTATCGTCCAGGTCTTGCCGCCGTCCGTCGATTCTGACTGCAACGTTTCGCCTGCATTGGCTCGATTATGGTTACGAATGTGCGCAATCAGATGCGCGAAGGGAGTCTCGACGACATGCAGTTCGTGATACTCCTTCGAATCGTCACCCGATCGAACGGGAAAGCGGCTGATCAGGTTCCAGGTCAGTCCGTCGTCGGTCGATTCCCAAGTCCCGATGACACGATCGGTATCCCACAAAGCGATGCCGCAATAAATCAGTCGGCCATCCTGCAATGAGATGGGACCGTGCGGGCTGTGGCAGGGAACTCGATAGCGAGCCGACCAGTTGAGGCCTCCGTCGGTCGACCGCCACATCCAGTTTCCCAGCTCCTGCTGACGTTCTTCGGCAGAAAGTCGGTAATGAGCGGCGTGCCATTCCGACAGCTTGATGGCGTCCCACGCACCGGGCTGCCCGGCGGGAATTTTTTCCGCGGCTTCAAACTGTTTCGCATAGAACAGCGACGTGAAGTTGGTCAGCAGGATCGAACCACGCGGCGTTTCCATCACACCGGCATCGCGATCATCGATCGGGCAATCATGAATCACCTGCGGCCAGCCCCAAGTTTGCCCCTGATCCTTGGATCGCATCAATTCCAGTCGTCCGAATGGACAGACATGGGATTCTCGACCTCCCGAGAAGACCAACAGCAACTCGCCATTCGTTCGTTTCGCCAAGGTGGGCCAACCGTGATACAGCGGTGGTTTCCAACTGATCACACGGAGATCGAGGATTTCTGCCCGTGGAGAAGCGGCCGTCGCAGGTCTGTAAGTCATCCCAGCCAGTGCGGCGGCAGCCATCGTTCCCAGGCAAAGTCGTCGCGAAAGTCGAGTGTCATTCATCACGCTGTCTCTCTGCACCGTCTTTAGGATCTGATGTGTCAAATTTACCATCCACATTGTGCGTATCGCCACTCGCCACTCGGTGCGTTGAAAAACAGGGACATGCAATCGTAGCGTATCGGGTCGTGCCCGGTTGGTGGTGACGCTGCGAGTGCCTGTCCGTCCGTCCCATTATTTCAACAGACAGTTAAGGAATTCGAGTCATGCGATTGTTCCTTGGCCTGGTCCTTCTGGTGCTCCTCTTCGTGAACGGCTGCGGTTCGAATCGATCGTCGGCGACGCCCGCTGGCAACGTGAAAACGCAATCAAGTGAAGCGACTTCCGACGAGACGAATGTGGTCATCACTCGAACCTCGACTGCCGACGAGGTCGCTTCGAATTCCGACAGCGAAACAAAGGAGATCGAGACTCAACCTGAATCCGCAAAAGAGGTGGTCGCTGCCACAACACAGTCCGATGCTGACGTGGCGGCTGCGCCGAAAGCACAGCCTATCGACTTGACTCGTTATTATCACATTCCTGCCGAGGTGCTCAGTCAGAGTGATCGGTTTCCCTGGCGAGACGTGCCGTTGGGAAAGAAGACGCTGGGGAATGTGCCGCTGGAGATCGGTGGCCACTTGACGTTGTGGGGAGCGGCCAACGCCAGGCGTGGCGCAAATTATCAAGAGGCAGTGACAGGAATCGAGGTCGATCGCAGGTTGGAATCGTTGTACGTGTGCCATGTCGCTTTTTTTCCCTCGGATGACGGCACGCCGATGCTAAAGGTCGTGCTTCAGTACGACGACGGTACGTCCGCCGAACACGAAGTCTGCTATGGCACCGATGTTCGAGACTGGTATGCCAGCAAATCGGGAACGAATGAAACAACGGAACCGCGGTCCAAACGAGTCTGGCATGGTCCCAGTTCGTTGGACAAATCGAATCCGCCGCAAGAATTGCAGTTCTTTATGACGGAATTGAAGAATCCAGATCCTCAGCGACTGGTGAAGACGATCGATTTGATCTCGCTGAAGTCTCAGTCGGCACCGTGCATCATGGCGATCTCGACCGGACCGGCCGGACAGATCAAGCTGGATGCACAGCCGATGCCCGAGAAAAAAGTGATTCCAGCCGCCGCTCAGTAGAGCGTGAGAGGCGGGACAGGTACGTATGGTGGGTGGCGTTCTCGAAACGAGGAACGCCTCTGCCACTCGAATCGATCGTCTGCTTCTTTTTACGCCAACGGCGTTACATTTAACGCCGTTGGCGTATCGATCGTAACGGTGGGCGTATTGACGGTAATAAGTGTGCCAGTCCTCGTTATCCATCACCGCGGCCGATACTCTGCGCTTTGTGAATTCGCCGATCACCGAACTTTCGCGTTCGGTAGTTCGAGCGGTTCTTTCATCATCGGCATCTCGACGCGGTCTTTCTGATACAGCGGTAGATGGCGGTAATAGACTTCCAGGGTCAACAGCGCCAGTGTCGTCATATACAGGCGGCCGCCGACCGCGCCGTGACGGTCGGCGATATCCCAACTTCCTGTGGCATGTCCAGCCTGAATCTGAGTGTTGATCAGGTGCTCGCGCATCACGACGTTCCAGCGTTCCCATTCGGGACCGCCCCAGTGATGCATGACCTGCGTCGCGTAGTAGTTGTAGTACATCCCTTCCGGTTCGGGACCGTGTTGATCCAGGATCCGGATACCTGCTTGCAGGCCGCCGTTGTCCTTCCATTCCATGTACATCCGGCACAGCAGTCCGGCGGCCGTCATTGATGGCGTGGGCGTTTCTTTGCGTTCCGGCGTGTAGGAATACTGTGATCCGCGCATGGACGAGACCGAATGCATGAATTTATCGACGCCCGCAATCGTTTTTGGCGGAACGGGAATTCGTGAGAACTGAGCACTCTTCAAGGCCATCAACTGCCAGGCCACGACCGACGTATCTCCCGGCTGACCGGGATAGTAGCGCCAACCGCCGCCCGATTCCTGGGTCGCCGCGAGGAATTCGACGGCTCCCGTGACGGCGGGACGCAACTTCGGATCGCTGGTCATCGCATGCGCTTCACTCAGTGCGATCGTCACCAGCCCATGTGTGTAGAACGTTTGAGGTCCCGTCAGATCTCCGTAGTAACAGATCCCCTTTCCGACGGGCATTCCGCGGGCCAACAGATAGTCAATGCCCTGCTGCACCTCGGGCTGATAGTCGCCATCCTCATGAGTCTGTCCTGCACCCAGAAATGCCAGCAGTGCCATCGCCGTTGCGGCATTCGTATTGACGAAGAACGTGCCGGGCTGACTGCAATCACAACGCGGGTGAAGCAGATGGTTGAAGTTCCACGACCCGTCAGGAAACTGATGATTCCTCAGCCAGATCAGCCCTTTGGCAACGGCGGCTTCACTGGCATCGGTTCCGCCCATGCGCTTCAGCAACGCTCGTTTCGCCAGACCTTGACGCCCCGCGAAATGGTCCTCGTGATTCCCCTGACCTTGCCCTTCGCCCTGTCCCTGACCGCCCCCGCCGGCAACGATTTGACCGGCGACCGAGCCTTTTCGTGACCCGGCCCGACCAGTTGATTTCGCCGACGCAACCAGCTTTCCCGTCGTCGGTTTTGAGTTGGCTGGCGTGGCGTCCTCAAGGACCTTCAAGTTGATTCCCGGCATCAGATCGAATTCCAGTTCGGCTGGTACTGCCAGGGCGATCTCATCGAGCAGCTTCATGGGCTCTTCAGCGGACGCGGCGTCACCGATATCCAGCAACGCACCGTCCGCCCCGCCAAACTCGATAATCGATTCATCGCCCGGTTGAACCGTCCCCGTGAAAACAAGGATCGATTCGAGCAGCCTGGTTCCAGACAGATCGAAGTAGATCCAACTCATCACGAACAGTGCCAGCAGATGGATCACAACGCTGATGGTGAGCGACGAGGCCAGACGTTTCGACGATTCGGACCGTTTCGCATCGACACCCGTACCCCCGGCGGAGATCCGACGGCGAAGCAGCAATCTGTTTCGTGCCGATCGGACCGAATAAAGCGGGGGAGGTCCCTGAGTGGGAGTCGACATGATCCGCCTGTGTGGCAAAAGAAAGCTCAACAGCGCGCCTTGAATCCTATCAAATCAGACAACTGTCCAGCATCGAATAAACGGGAATTCAGCGAACTCTCAACAGGCATAAGGGCGTGTCGCATCAAGAGAGCCAAATGAGTTGTTCACGATGAACTCGATAAACAGGCGTTTCGACGGTCGCAGCCGTGGGCCTAACGTTGACGAGTCACCGGTCCCGTCGAGTGTGCCATCCCGTTTCCAACGCGCGAGCGGTATACCTGTTCTGAACCCGAGTCAATCGCGACCCCCGCCGACCGGCGGCCGGGTCAACCGTGCGTCAGGATTATATTTTCCGAATCATGAATCGTTACGAGACTCATCTGACATTAAAATCGTCCGGAATCGAGGACGTTGCGCACGTTGGTCACTGGGCCGTCGAGCATGGTCTCAAGTGGTCATTGATTGAACTGGCGTCAGGTGAAACTCCACTACAGCCGATGCTCACGTTTTGGGGTGAGGGTTCCGTCGCGGAGCAGCATGACCGCGCGATGACACTGGTTCAGGACGTCGCTGCACAGCGTTGCTCCATCAACCGAATCAAAATCGAGGCCGACGTTCTGAATTCAGATGTCCCTGTCTCGGATGATGGGGCGCGGAACGATTCAACCAGTTATTTTGAACATCACGTCAAACTTTTGCTCTCGCAAACTTCCGATTTGGAGGGTCTGTGTCGTTCGGCGGCGAGACACCAGGCACGGCTCTCTCGTAACGCGCGGCGGGAACGGTCCGATGGAGACATCGAACGGTTTGCGACGCAACGTGTCTATAGAGATCGCCAGGATTATCAGCGCGCGGGGTAAAACTCGTCCGAGACCATGATTTGCTCATTGGTTCTTGCTACGATTGTAAGACGCAATGTCTATTTCTCGTGGCGGAAGTGCCTCCGTTGACAACGGGTCTTGCAGATGGACGAATCACTGCCTCACGCGCGGTCGTGGATGAAGCGATTCTGGCGATCATATTACGGACGCGGCGCCGTCGCGCTGGTCTTGATAGGGATCATCAGTCTTTCGTATTGGTGGCCGCTGCTGCGCGATTACCAGCGTGAACAGCGCGTGGTTGATCAGATTACAGCGGCGGGAGGCACTGTCGAATACACTCGTCTGGCGAGTGGTTACTTATTCGATCTGTTCCCTTTTTCGCTGGCGAACCAGCTCACGGAACGTGTCGTCCGCGTGCGATTTGATGGCAAGATCTCTCAGGACCTGATTAAACAGCTCTCGACTTTTGAACAACTGGAATCGTTCGACGCGACCAACGTCGACCTAACCGAGATCGATCTGTCTGTTCTGAAGAGTTGTCCGAAACTGTACGACATTGGTCTGGTGCTGACTCAATTCGGCGACTCACAAATGGCCAGGTTGCAGGGGCTAACCCGTCTAGAATCTTTGCGGTTGTCGAGAACTCAAATCACCGATGTGGGTCTGGACCAACTTCAGGACATGAAGTTGTTGGCGAGTCTTCAACTGGCAAACACCCGGATCAGCGATGCAGGTCTGGAAACGCTGCAACGGATGGGCTTTCACAAATTGGCGACGCTGGACCTGTGTGGGACGGGAATCGGCGACGTGGGCCTGATCCATTTGAAGGGCAGTTCGGTTGGATATCTTGACCTGCGCGAGACGGCCGTCACAGAGGAGGGGCTGAAGGCATTAAAGGGTTTGCCTCAATTGGTGACCCTGCTCCTGAGTGGCAAACAGATCGGTGACACGGGTCTCGAAAAACTGGCTGGTCTGCCGATTCAATATCTGATTGTGCGCGACTCGGGAGTCACAGATCAGGGAATCAAGTCGCTACGCGGATTGCCGAAACTGATCTCGGTCGATCTGACAAATTCGCAAATCACTGACCACGGGCTGCAAGATTTGAAGACGATGACCAATCTGACTGAGATTCAACTGGGGCAGACCGCGACGACGGAAGAAGGTCGCATGGAACTGCGAAAGGCCTTGCCGAACTGCATCATCTATCCCGATCCGTGAATCTCGAGAGCCCTTCGTTTATCGCGCCTGCAATGTCGCCGGAATGCCGTAGGCCGGTAACAATGTGATTTGTGGGTTGATGTCAATTCGTGCGTTGGCGTCGGTGGTGAAGCGAAAATGTTGACCGACGACGGAGAGCAGGATCATCGCTTCCATCAGGGCGAAGGTGTTGCCGATGCAGACGCGTGTGCCTCCGCCGAACGGGAAGTAGGCGTATTTTGGCAACCGTCTGATCAGGCCATCCTCCCAGCGTTCGGGCTGAAACAGGTGCGGATTGGGAAAGTGACGTCCATCGTGATGGTTTACCCACTGACTCATGAAGACGGTGTAGCCCTGTTTCACCACGTACCCGCCGAGTTCCAGATCTCGAGTCGCTTCGCGGCCGATCAGATAGACCGGCGGATAGACACGCATTGCTTCCAGGATCACCGCTTCGGTGTAGGGCAAATTCGGCAAGTCGTCGGTTGTCGGAGACCGACCGTTCAGAACGTGGCGCCATTCGGAGACGAGTTTGGCTTCGACCGTGGGATGTTGCGAGATCAGATACCAGCTCCACGAGAGTGTCAGTGCCGTCGTTTCGTGGCCCGCCAGATACAGCGTCATCATCTCATCGCGTAACTGGCTGTCAGACATCTGTGAACCGTCGTCGTCACGTGCGTTGATCAGCCGCGTCAGCAGGTCGTCGCCCGGTTCCGAACGAGCCCGGCCGGCGGCGATGAATCCGTCGACGACCGAAAATAGTTCCCGGACCGCTCGTTTCAACCGAATGTTCGAAGGTGTCGGCATCCAGCGCGGTAGTTTGACCAGCGACTTGAAGCGGGCACTCATCAAGTCAAACGCCAGCCGCAGCGTGCGAATGAATCGTTCTCGATCACCGACATTGTCGAGGTCGAACAAAGTCTTCAGTGCGATAGCACTGGTCAGTGTGCTGAATTCATCGTTGATGTCGACCGCCTGTCCCGATTTCCAGTTTTCCAGCATCCGATATGTGAGCTGCGCCATCAGAGGAGCGTACGAGTACACTCGCTGTTTCAGGAACGCGGGTTGGCTCAGTCGTCGTTGTCGCAGCCAGAGATCGCCTTCACTGGTCACCAGACCGTTTCCCAACACTGGTTTATACGCGCGGGCTCCGAAATGTTTGATGTAATGCTTCGCGTCGGTAACCAAAACCTGGTCGATCAAGTCTGAGTCGGTGATCAGGAAGATCCGCTTGGGTCCGAACCGAAAACTGGTGATGTCGCCGTATTCACGAGCGACGTCACTCAGAAAATCCAGCCGGCGCACTCCAAATTGGCGCAGGCTGCCACCCAGCCACGTTCCTTTGGGACCGGGCGGCAGTTCGTGTTTGGCCTGAGTCGATTGCATCAGGAAATCCGGAGACCGCTCGTTGCGTATTCACTTTAAGGATTGCGGCGTGCCACTGGTTGGCTGTCTTCGGACAACCAGTGCTCTTGGTACGTGTCGCGTTGAAACATGGGTTGGACTCTAAGGATTCAGGGTAGCGAGACGCCAAACTTAACTTTGCGCTCGAGTATTTGACAACGAAGATATTGGCGAGCGAAGACACCGCTAGCTTGTCATGTCCTCCCGCCCCCAACGCGCGAGCCGTCTCGCTATTCTGAACCCAACTCAATCGCGAACCCCGCTGACCCGCGGCCGGGTCACAGTTTCGACGTGTTCGGGTTGCCAGTCGATCAAATGGAATTCCACACTCTCACGACCTTGAAAGCGGTTGATCGTGGGTTGGAAGCAGATCGAGATCGGGCCGGAATGAGCGGCGATTTCGTCGGCCCATTCCCCCTTGCCGAAGGCGATGCCGCGCATGCGATGACCGAATTGCCGGACGGTGATCGACAGATGACGCTCGCCTTCACCCATCTTTCTGGGTTTGTCGACGAGTTGGACTTGTGATGCCACAAAGATCGGACGCGGGTTCGCGGCACCAAATGGCCCTAACCGTTCGAGTTCGGTCACGGCGCGCAGAGTCACGTCGTTCAACGAGACCTCGACGTCGACATTCAATTCGGCAGCACCCGGCAGGACGTGATGGTTCTCGGCCACATGCTGGACGAATGCGTCACGGAACGCGTCGATGTCATCCGGACGAATCCTCAAACCGGCAGCGGCATGGTGTCCGCCAAATCCGTCGAGCAGATCACGACAGGCGGCAAGCCCTTCGTAAAGATTGAATCCTGCAAACGATCGGCCCGAACCTTGGGCAAGCCCATTCAACCCGCCTAATGCAATCATGATCGTGGGACGCTGGAAGTGTTCGGCCACTCGTGTGGCAACGATCCCGATCACACCCGGATGCCATTCATGGTGCGACAGGACTAAAGCTCGATGGTCGGCCCAATGGGCATTTTCTTCAACCAGTTCCTTGGCCTGTTTCAGGATCTTGCGTTCGACTGACTGGCGGTCCTTATTCAGTCCATCAAGATAGCCAGCCAGGGCCAACGCTCGTTCAGGATCGCTGGTCGTCAACAGTTCGACGGCCAGTCGAGCTTGTCCCAGTCGTCCCGCGGCGTTAATCCGCGGCGCGACGGCAAACGCGATATCTTCTGCCTGCAGAGCTCCCTTGTCGAGCACTTTCGAGACCCGCAGCAACTCCTTCAATCCGGGGTTTGATCGGTCAAGCAAACTGGCCAGTCCGAAATGGACCAGCACACGGTTTTCATCGACCAGCGGGACGACGTCGGCGATGGTGCCAATGGCCGCCAGGCCGATGGCTCCCAACAAGAATTCACGCATGCGTGGTGTCGATTTTTTTCCGTCGCCCATTCGCGTGCAGATCGCCCAGGCCAGTTTGAACGCCACGCCAACACCGCACAGTTCGCCGAACGGATAACCGCCGGGCAAACGGGGATGGACCAGCACGGCAGCATCAGGCAGCGATTCGCCCACGGTATGATGATCGGTGACAATCAGTTCCAGCCCGATTTCTCGTGCGACTGCCGCCTCCTGACAACTGGCAATGCCGCAATCGACGGTGACCAGCAGGCGTGTCGGGTCTTCGCCGTGCAGTTGCCGCACGGCGTCACAATTCAGTCCGTATCCTTCCTCCAGTCGACTGGGGATGTAGTAGTCGACCTTGGCACCGTTCAATTGCAGGCAGTGCCATAGCAGGCTGGTGGACGTGACGCCATCGACATCGTAGTCGCCATAGATCGTGATGCGGCGACCAGATTTGACGGCCGCCACGATCCGGTCGGCCGCTTCAGCAACGCCGGGCAATTTTTCAGGATCGTGCAGCGTTGCCAGTTTCTTGGCAAGGTAGGCCTCGGCCGATTCGGCCTGCACATGGCCTCGAGCAACCAGGATTTGAGCGACCAGCGGAGTGATCCGCAGTCGCGAACTGATCTCTTTCACATAGGCGCGGTCGTGGGCCGCGATTCGCCAGGTTCGATGCATCCCGCGACTCCGTTCCAGGATGATTTCGAAGCGGCAGGCCGACTTCTGGCACATCCATTGTTTCAGGCTGAAATCGATTCAACCCAGGTTCAAATGAACGGAAATTACACCAGTTGATCCGGCCGAAGTCAAAGGCGTGACCCGGCCGCGGGTCGGCGGGGTTCGCGATTGAGTCGGGTTCAGAATAGGGATATCGCTCGCGCGTTGTAGGTGGACCCGGCCGCGGGTCGGCGGGATTCGCGATTGAGTTGGGTTCAGAAGGCCGTGCTGCTCGCGCGTTGGGGGCGGGGTGACATCAGGATAGAGCGTTGTGGGCTGCGTCTTTTGAGGTTTGTGACAACGCCGCGCCATTCCTATTCGTCAACTGCTCTCCTGTCTCCTGTCAACTTTCTGCTGTCTTCGGCTGTGGGAATAAAAAAGCACGGTTTGATCTGTCGGCAGATCAAACCGTGCTCTGTCAGATTCTCACGTGATCAGGCGTTCGCTTGAGAGCGTTGACGCCTATCCCTGTGTCGTGATCTTGACTTTGGGATTATCTGCGATGTTGACCCAGACATGGACGTGCGGCGTGCCGCGGTAGTGCCAGACAAATGACGGGCCTTCCAGACGCCAGTTGTCCCATTGGCCGTCATCGCCCAAATCGTCAGATTTGTAGAATGCCAAACGGCATTTCTCGAGACCGCCATGCACTTTCAGGCAGTTCAGCACCTCCGCCCTGTCATGAGTGCGATAGGGTTCCAGCAGGGCATCGAGCACCTTTTGAGCGTGATCACGCTGGTCGGCTGACAATTCGCTGATGATGATGCCATGCGGCTTACCGTCGGGGCCGCCGAAATGCACTTTCGCTTCGTGCGGTGCCTGCTCGATCAGGGCTTGTTCGCGCTGCTTGCCGTCCAGCATCTGATAGAGCTTGTTGGCCTTTTCGGCCTGGTGCCAGTAGACGTTTCCGGGATGTCCGACGTCTTCGTCGAAGCCCGAAGCCGCGTGTCCGTAGAAAATGGGGCCGCCGAACGCGACGTTTTCGACGGTGTTTCCGTCGCAACGAATTGTCAGATGTCGTCCGGTCATGACAAATTCAAACTTGTCGGAACCGGGTTGTCCGAAGATGGCGATCGACTGTTCCTTACCATAGCCGTCGGCATCATCTTTCAACTGCTTCTTGATGCGGTCATGCCAGTCAGGTGAATACAGTCCCCAGAAGATCGCTTCGATCATGTCCTGCTGATCTTTGGTGTAGAAGTCGGACCCGATCCGATGGCTGGAGATATGCCAGTTGTTCGACACGTGCATCCGCAGCAGGCCGCGGTCGTCTTTGTGATTCCAATCAAAGCAGATTTCTGCTTTCTGCTTCGGTGTCAGCGACTCATATAGCTTCTTGACGAGTGCTTCCGGGGTCGACTTGGCGACGTCTTCGGCAGTGACAATGCGAGGGCCGATTGCGGCCGCAGCAGCGACAGCACCAATCGATTGAACAAAGCCACGACGCGAAACTGGCATGACGATGCCATCGGTGCAATCAGGACACTGTTTCATGGTGATCTCCGTAAAGACAGGAAATGTGTCGAGTCCGAATCAGCCCCGAACGGACACCAGCTCATACGAGGTTAGCCTGCGACGCCTGACCTTGCGGCGCCCAAGCTGAGAGGACCGAGAGTACTGAATCGGCCCCGAAACTCCAAGATGACCCGGCCGCGGGTCGGCGGGATGCGCGATGGCGTCGGGTTCAGAATAGCTGAGCTGCCCGTGCGTTGGAGGCGGATGTGATGGCGTTGGAAACTCCAAGAATGTGTGCGTTGTCTCGCCGGAAGAAGCCCTTGATGCGTCCGACAGATTTCTCACGGCACCTTGGTCTATAAAAGGCAACCCAAATAACGAGGCAATTCACCAGTCGCCGCAAACAGCACAGTGTTCTCACTTTAATGTTCGAGAGAGGCCGCCGAAGGTGAAGGGGCAGTTCATAGAAGATCCATCGAAGGGTAAACCGACAGGAACGACACGACTTTGTCGTGGACTCCAAAGATCTGGCACACATCACTATCTACTCATGTCACTCCCCTCACAACGCGCGAGTGATCCAGCAATTCTGAACCCGACGCTGTCGCGAATCCCGCCGACCCGCGGCCGGGTCACTCTCAACGCGCGAGCAGCATGGCAATTCTGAACCCGACGTCATCGCGAATCCCGCCGACCCGCGGCCGGGTCAGCGGCAGATTTGGCCAGTCTTGGTCAAGAAGTCGGCGGATTCTGTGTTTTCTGTGCGGGAAATCGAAGTTCGACCAAAGTCGGCTTGTCGCACTTGTGTGGCTGGACTATGTTCCCGCCCTCATCTCCCACAGCACATCTCGTTTTTCACCACACACTCGCTGCCAATCTTGTTGGTTGAGTTCGTGTCGAAGAATCTCCCGAAGTTCAGGAGTCGTGGAACTATGCGCACGAAGACTCTGTTATCACCGAGCGGACTTTGTCGTGTGATCATCATTGCGTTTCTGTTCATCAACGTTGGTTGCAACGTGACGAATGGCTGGGTCGCAAATCGATCCGGGATGCGTCAATACAAACGCGGTCACTTCGCGATGGCGCGTCATCGCTTTGCGAACGCTGTCGCCCATGATCCCTGCAATCCAGACTACCGCCACAATCTGGCGATGGCCTTGCAGAAGCAGGGTGAGACAGGCGCTTGTGAACGAATTCTGCGTCACAATCTGACAATCGATGCGATGCATCAACCGTCGTATCACTCATTGGCCCAGATGATGGTTGGACAGGGTCGCACCGCGGAAGCGTCCGATCTGATTTCGGGTTGGGTGGCGACTCAGCCGTATACTCCCGAATCGAACCTCGAGATGGCCTGGGTCCAGCGCGAAACGGGCGACATCGCCGGTGCGGAGCAGTCGCTGCAAAATGCGCTGAAGGCCGACCCAACTCATCCGATTGCACTGGCTCATATGGGTCAGTTGTATCACGGTACCGGTCGCACCGACCTCGCCACAACGTATTACCAGCGTTCGCTGGCCGCGAACTGGGATCAGCCTGAAGTTCAGTCGCGTCTGGCAACACTGGTCGATCCCGGTTTGATGACCCGTTCGGCGATGATGCAGAACACTCCGCTCATGGTCAGTGCCCCCGTTTCTGCCGGCGATCCGATGCTGGTCAGCGCTCCGATGGTGACGTCTGATCCGATGATGGCCTCGGCATCAATGATCGGGGCGCCCATGATGGCCGCCAATAATCCATTCGGCAGTGATCCTCAGGCAGTCGCGTTGGAAGACCTGCGTTCCAACCCCAAGCCTCGGGACCATCGCCGCCGACGTGGAAAGGACAAAGATCCCGTCCTGGCAGCCTACCCACTGCCGAACTTTGATGGTCCGACCACCGCCTGGGTCCCCACGGGAACAATTCCGGGTCAGCCATCGATGGCCTTCCAGCCGACAACCGTCTCAATGGATACGATGAATGTTCCGCAATTGGCCGACAATTCCATTTCGACCTACGCTGGTCCCACCCTGCTGCCGCCGTCTGACCCGGCTCATTCTTCCGATGCCGCGACGGAGATGACGGCCGCATTGCCCGTGGTAGATCCTCACTGACATTGGCCGCATTCGATTTGCTCAGGCCACGAGTTGCCTCACCTCGACTCGTGGCCTGATTCATTCTTTGTGCGATCTGTCCTGAGGTCTTGTTGCTCCTTTACCAGATCCGCCGGTCTGGGATCGTTCCGGCATGTGGTGAGTCCGTTTGTCTCGTGCTACCATTCCTTGAAGAGTTGAGATTCTCCAGTATGTTTAGACCTTTTCGATCGACACCGACCGTGCCGCGGTCAGTGAATGGTTTGTCATGACCTTCAGTTCATTGCCGCTCAGTTATTGCACCAATGTTCATCCCGGCCGCACGATTGCGGAAGTCGAAGACGGCTTGGATCGATTCACACTGCCCATCAAGTCGAACTACGGTTCGGACCTGGCCGCCGGGTTGTGGTTGGCCGCGCCGGTCGTTCAGGAAATTGAACGAACGGCGGATGGAGCGGCCCGCTTCGCTGCCGAATTGCAGCGGCGAGGTTTGACCTGTTACACGCTGAACGCCTTTCCGTACGGCGACTTCCATTCGGCGCGCGTGAAAGAAAACGTATATCTGCCCGATTGGACCAAGCCGGATCGACTGGATTACACGTTGAGTTGCGCACGCTGCCTCGCCGCATTCCTGCCCGCGGGTGTGGAAGGCAGCATCTCGACCGTTCCGCTCGGTTTCAAGCCATTCGAACAGCCCGCTGACTTTGCCGATCGGTGTGCGGACCAACTCATCGAACTGGCACGGCGACTGGATTATTTGTACGCCGAAACTGGCAAGCTGATTCGCCTGGCAATCGAACCCGAGCCATTCTGTGTGATTGAAACCACCGACGAAACGATTCAGTTTTTCGCTCGATTACGCTCTCGCGCCGCCGATCAGAACGCGTTGGACGTCGTGAAGACGCATCTGGGTGTCTGTTACGACGTCTGCCACCAGGCGGTGGAATTCGAAGACATCGCGGCATCGATTCGATCGCTCGTCGCGGCCGAGATCCGCATTAACAAAGTGCATATCACCTGTGCCATCGAAGTTGCCGAACTGGGGCGTCATCCAGAAACGTTGACCGCATTGTCGCGCTATGTCGAGCAGCGGTATCTGCACCAGACGTTTGCTCGGGCAGCGTCCGGCAAGATCGTTCGATACGTCGATCTCGATCAGTCACTGACGTCATATCCACCCGCCGAATTCCAGCAGGCGACGATGTGGCGCGTGCACTTTCACGTGCCAGTGGATGCAGAGCACCTTGGTCCGCTCGGAACGACTCGCGGCGAACTGAAACGCGCCCTGCAGGTCATTCCCAATCTGAACTACGCCCCGCACCTGGAAGTCGAAACCTATACCTGGGAGGTTCTACCCGGCGGAGGCAGCCCCAATATCGTGGACGGGTTCACTCGGGAATTACTCGCCACCCGCAAGCTGTTGCAGGGCTGACCCGGCCGCGGGTCGGCGGGATTCGCGATCGAGATGGGTTCAGAATAGGCAGTCGTTCGCGCATTGTGCGACCACGGGAATCGGTTGCTTTTCGTTTGTCCCCAGTTCCACGGCCCCATCTCTCGCCGTCCGCGGCCTGAACTGTCTTGCGAGCCCCGCATTGCAGACTGGCGTTCATCCGGATCATGTCACGTCGATCTCAATGCGCGAGTGGCGCAGCTATCCGGAACCCGACTCCCGCCACTCCGAGCCCGGGTCCGAAGACAG
>Ga0105238_10000685_pt1 | contig 35509 bp, 28 predicted proteins | sample KBSC34metaG_FD_81526 | JGI IMG/M metagenome (GOLD analysis project Ga0105238, IMG submission 81526) | Corn rhizosphere microbial communities from Kellogg Biological Station, Michigan, USA - KBS C3-4 metaG | ecosystem: Host-associated > Plants > Roots > Rhizosphere > Soil | place: Michigan, USA...
CGGCCGAACGGACGGTGGACGCCCTGTGGAGTACCTGCGGAAAACTCCTCGATCGCTTCGGTCCCACCGAGTGCCGAAACTATCTGCGACACGCTGGCTACCGCTACACGTAAGCCTGACGCGATCTAGTGTAGTTGCACTTCGTACTTCGAGTTCCAGGATTCGTTCACTTGGTGTGAACTGAGTCATCGGGTCCTTGATGTGCCAAAGAGACACCGCACCACCGTTCCTATAATCGCCACCACCCCAAACCAAAACTCGCGATTCATCGTAACTGAATCGCGCACCAGTCACCGGGCGATCGTGCTTAAATGTCATGAGTGGTTCATCCTGCACCGTATCCCACATTTTCACAGTCTGGCTAAAACTCCAAGTCAGAACGCGTGACCCATTTGAATTAAACTGTGCGCCGACTGCGCCGCCATCCAGTTTGACCATCCAGAACGGCTCACCATCGGTTATATTCCACATCCGAGCCATTCGGTCGTCCCAGGTCAACAACCGCAAGCCGTTTCGACTGAGCAAAGCTCCTGTGACCGGGGAGTCATGCATAACCTTTTTGAGCAGCGAAGCCGTCTCAAGGTCCCAAAGTAATACTTCGCGACCGTTCTGACTCCACGTCAGAACGTGCATGTTATCTTCATCGAATGAAGCTCCGGAGATCGGGTAACTATGATTAAATGTTTGGAGCGGTTCAGGTTTAATCATGTTCCACACTTGTATCTCGCTTTCCATGCGATCTGGGTCATTACTCCACATTAAAAGACGTGACTCGTCTCGGTTCAGTCGAGCCCCGTCCAAGCGTCGAGTTTCCCGGACAACTTGAATCTGCCCAGCTTGTCCCATTTTCCATAGTTTGACATCAGAGCCCCAAGCTAAGATGTGAGTTCCACCGCGACAGAATTGCGCGCCTCGCACTCCGTCCGGAAATTCAAACTTCCGTTCAGGCACATTCTCTTCCACGCGCCACAATCGCACTGCGTTATCTCCCCAAGTCAACACGTGCGACTCGTCTGCATTGAGTTCGACGCCGGCAAGATAATCATGCCGAAAGGTCTGCAGCGGATCAGCCTTGAGTAGCTGCCATAGTTTCACTTCGCCATCGCGACTCCAAGTCGCAACTCGCGACTCGGTCCAGCTAAATCTCGCCCCGATAATGATGTCGCCGTGCTCGAAGGCCTGAATTGGAGAGGATTGCGTCGACTCCAACAGTAGTGCGGTGTCCTTTACTGCGCCTTTAGGAAATGCCTTGCCACCTTGCCAAGCGAGAATCCGCGACGCGTCGTGATTGAAATCAGCGTTATAATTAGGTGTTTCATGTTCGTAAGAACGGCTCGGCGCTGACGCTCTCAGATTCCACAACCGTGCGCCACCCTGTTTGGAGCCGGTCCATGTCAAGATGCGCGATTGCCCCCGATCCAACTGCATACCAATTAATGGCGACTCATGCGTTAAGTGCGGCAATCTTTGGATTGCTCATCCTGTTACCGGTGGATCGTCAAGGCGCGATCGACCACCTTAACCGGTCACGCAAGACCACACGCAATGCGCGTCTTAAACGTTCAGGTCGGTGCGCTGCCGGCAGAAGACGTGTATTTTCTGTTCAACGCAATTGAGATGTCGTGCTCAATGAATTGAATAGCCTTGAGTGCACGAGAAATACGATGTCCGAAGTATTCGGTTTGAGGCGCTCGTATGCTGTTTTTGCCGCGGCGTTTCGCTTAAGTTGAGTTGACTGGTTTTCTTCGCTCGTTCAGAAGGTCGGAACTGTTCATGCCGTTGTTTGGATCTCATTTATCTGTTGCAGGAGGTTTGTACAAAGCGGTCGATGCGGCTGCGGCTCTGGGGATGTCTTCGGTTCAGATTTTTACGCACAGTCCTTCGCAGTGGTCAGTAACCGCTGCCGACCAATCAAAGAAGGGACCGAGCGTACGCTGGCAGGGGAAGCAACTGGCCGAAGCGGATATTCAGCGATTCTTCGATTCACTGAAACGCTCGGACGTGACGCGACCGTGTGCTCACAACAGTTATTTGATCAACCTCGCCACACCCGACGATGATCTGTGGCAGAAGTCGATCGATGCGCTGGTTGGTGAATTGCAGCGGGCCGAGGCTTTGGGACTCCAGGGCGTCGTGATGCATCCCGGTAGCCATGTCGGATCGTCGGAAGAACTCGGCCAGCGACGCATCGTCGATGGAATGAACGAAGCGTTGCGGCAGACGTCTGGGATCCGTTGCCAGTACTGGCTCGAAACGACCGCCGGTCAGGGATCATGTTTGGGTCATCGATTCGAACAGATTGGGTTCGTCCTGAACGAAGTCCGCGAGCCGGAGCGATTGGGCGTGTGTGTGGATTCATGTCACATCTTCGCCGCTGGCTACCCTCTGCAGACGCCAGAGGAGTACGCCGACACCATGAACCAGCTTGACCGGGCCATCGGCATCAAACGAGTTAAAGCCTGGCACTTGAATGACAGCAAGAAGCCGTTGGGCAGCCGAGTCGATCGGCATGAACATATTGGCGAAGGATTTCTGGGTCTGGAACCGTTTCGTCACATCGTGAACGATCCCCGTTTTGCCAAGACGCCGATGTACCTCGAGACTGCGAAAGGCGAACGTGACGGAATCAACCTGGACGCGATGAACCTCGCGACACTGCGGAGTCTGATCAAGACTCCGGGCAAACAAAAATCCGGACGTACAGCAAAGGCCGGTAAGTCAAAAGTCGAATCGGTGTGACGATCTGCTGATCGAATCGCCGGTCGGTTTTACTTCGCCTTCGGCGCGACCGCGACGCCCGTTTTCGGATTGACTGTCAAGTTCAAGTCTTCATCGTCAGCAACGAAGAATCCATAACCGTTAAACATCTCGTCGTAGGTTTGTAATCCATACGGAACGGTTCGCTTCGGATCTGGGTTGTAGGGATTGAAGGTCGAATTGTCGTAATGCGCGATCGCTTCGATCTTTGTTCCCTTCGGCAGTTTCTTTTTGCCCGGCGCGATTTCGTAACCCAATTGCCATTCGAAGTTGTAGTTGGGAATCTGCAATAGTGTATCACGAGTCTGATCGGGAAGGTGCGCATAGAACGTCATGTCCTTGCCGCGCACATGCATGTGCGTGAACAGTCCCAACAGCGTCACGTCCTGGTCAATTTGTTTGGCCGCCTTGATTGGAAATGCACCATCTCCAGGTGCGATCTGGATTCGATGAGGATCGAGCAGAAAATGCTTGAGTTGCTTGTGGACAATCTGTTTGGGAAATCGGAACCCGACAGAGATCTTGCAGCGTTCTTCCTTCCCCGTCGTGGTGTAGTGGACCTGCAGTCCCAGGGTTGCCAGTGCGGGAACGCGGTACGCCAAACCATTGTCAAATCGTCCCAGATCCATGGGTTGGCCGCCCGGCACATGCCCGGTAATGAACGTTTCGTTTCCGGCTCCCTTCGAAGTCACGTAAGCCATATTGCAATGGTGGACGACAGCGGGATTGTCAGGACGGATTTCGATCGCCTCGAGCCAGGTCTCGTTGAAGAAGACATACGGCAGTAAGAACTCTTTGTAGGGAATGTACCCCGTCGCCGGAATCTGATGCTCGTCGAGCATCGAAACCACCATGTCAGGCTCGCCGATCCGCCATTTCGCACTGGACGGTGCCGGTAGTTCCGGGGCGTCTTTCGGATCTCCTTCCGGACGGCCGGAATTGACCCAGCGCACCACCGTTTCGCGTTCCTCGCGCGTCAGCGAAGGGTCGTTCTGATACATGCCTGGTTTGCTGTGGGCGTACCAGGGCGGCATCCGCAAATCAGTGATCACTTCCGACATCATTTCGGCATGTGCCTTCGCATCGCTGTAACTGGTTAACGCAAACGGCCCGGCCGCACCCTCGCGATGGCATGCGACACAGCGTTTGTTCAAGACTGGGGCGATGTCTTTGTGAAACGTGGGAACCGGACCTTCCTTTACCGCGGCAATGGGGTGTGCAATCAAACAACCATCGACCGGCGTTTCTGCAACGGAGATCTTTTTTCCGTCCAGAAGTTCGTTGAGCGCCTCTTCCAGATCACGCCGCGTCGGTTCAGGCCGCGACCCACCCAAACGGTATTGATCGTCAATCCGTCCGCGGAAAACCAGGACTCGATCTGCATTCAAGAGGGCGACTTCGGGCGTGCGATCGATTCCCAAGGCTTTGACACACGACAGATCGGTGTCTTTCACAAATGGAAACGAAGCCTCGTATTCGATTGCCTGGGCGGCCATATCTCGAATCGAGTCTTCAAGCCCTACATTAACGGCAACGACCTGAACACCGCGTGGTCCAAATCGAGTGTCGATGTCAACCAGTTTGGGCATCGAGCGTTTGACGAGCGGACACTGCGTCGACGTGAAGACGAGAACGTAGGCCTGCTTTTTCCCCAGTTCCGAAAACGATCGGTTCAGTCCTCGAATATCTTTGAACTTCAATTCACCGATTGAAGCACCGATGGCAGGCTGCGAATCCGCCGCCTGCAACGGCACGATCAGGCTCAGCAGAACCAGAACCGGGAAGCAGTACCGTTGCATAGGACCAACCTCGAACAGGTTCGACATCGATAACGGGCAAAGAGTCGTAGGACGGCGAACCGGAATCATAAAACACAGCATGAATCGGTCTCAAGCGATTTTTGCCCACGGACGGTGGCGGTGCATCTTGTGCAACGTCTTCAGCGTGCTGACCGAATAGTCCGATCATCTCTCGAGATTTGGGGCCAGTTCAATCGAATCGACGAAAAAAGCCAGCGACAGATCCCTTCTGTCGCTGGCCCTGATGATGGAATTTGGCCGTCAGTGTCAGGCCTTGAAGCCTGTCATGTAGGGCAAGTGGCTCGCGGCTTGTTTGACAGCGGCTTCGCCGTCCAGCAATTGTCCCAGGAAATCCCAGTTGCCGGTGGTCAACGAGGCGCGCGCACTTTCGAGGATCGTCGACCCGAATGTGATTTCGCCGGCACGGACTTGATTGGCGACCAGGTCGACAGTGATCGACAGCTTGGGATTGGTGCCAATCGCTTTGGACAAGCGGTCGAGATCCGCGCGAGCGGCACAAACGCAGGGAATTCCCAAGGTGGTGCTGTTACCAAAGAAGATCTCGGCAAAGGATTCGGCGATGATCGCTTTGATACCCCAGCGCATCAGCGATTGAGGAGCATGTTCACGCGACGAACCGCAACCGAAGTTGCGGCCTGAGACCAGCACCGATCCCTGTTGGAAGCGAGCGTCGTCAAAGGGGTGAGCAGGGTCTTGCTTCCGGTCGTCTTCGAAGGCGTGGTCACCCAGTCCGTCGAAAGTCACGCAACGCAAAAATCGAGCGGGAATGATGCGATCGGTGTCGATGTCGTCGAGCAATAACGGAACGCCGGTTCCGGTGATTTCAGTGATGCTTTGCATCTTGGGCTTTCATTGGTAGCGGCCACACTCCGCATGCCGTCCGTCAGAATTCACTGATTCTGTGGACGGCATTCAGAGTTCTAATCACTGCTGGATGGACGGGGACCGAGTTACTTCACTTCCAACAATTCAACCAGGAAGTGCAGCGTTGCTTTGGGGGGAATGTCTGGTGGCATCCCATCAGCCCCATATCCCAAATCGTATGGGATCTCGAGTTCAATCATGCCGCCTTTGCCAACCAGTTGCATCCCTTCGGTCCAGCCCTTGATCACGCCGGATAAAGGGAACTCGATCGGCTCGCCGCGGTCGTATGAACTGTCAAATTGCTTGCCATTGTCCAGCCAACCTTTGTAGTGCACTCGCACTCGGCTTTTGGCTGTGGCTTTTTGGCCATCAGTTTTGCGTCGAACACGGTACTTCAGACCGCTTTTCGTCTTGATGAATTCTTCAGGAGCATCCTTGTCGACTGGCCCGGGCTTGGGAGGTTGGACGATATCCAGCAATTCGACGATGAAGTGCAGGGTGGCTTTCGGAGGAATTTTCGGCGGGCGACCGTTCGCTCCGTAACCTAATTCGAACGGGATCTCAAGTTCGATCATGCCACCTTTGCCAACCAGTTGCATCCCTTCGGTCCAGCCTTTGATCACGGCCGACAGCGGGAACTCGATTGGCTCACCGCGATCGTACGAACTGTCGAATGTCTTGCCGCTGTCCAGCCAACCCTTGTAGTGAACTTTCACTTTGTCTTTGGCTGTGGCCTTTTCTCCGTCGCTCTTGCGCAGAATGCGGTACTTCAAGCCGCTCTTCTCGGTGGTGAACTCCTTGGGAGCGTCTTTATCGGTCGGGCCAGGTTCTACAGTCTCAGCAGCCATGATCAACGGACTTTCTTGAGCAATTGCGAATAAGCCAAGCCAGCAGGCAAAAAGGATGTTGCGGTAGTTCATCAAGACCTCGTGATTAAGTGACGGATCAAATTCGGCTGAGGCATCCACACCGCCGAATCGTGAGCGAGTCCACTGACCTCGTGCACGGTGTGAACGGGACATCGTGTGGACGGCATCAGGCGGGACGTCGCATCTCGTTCAGGCCGCGGGCGTTCCTGATCAATCGCGGCTTTGCTAGTTTATTTGACTTCGATCAGTTCGACAATGAAATGCAGCGTCGAATTGGGGGGCATCCCCGGTGTCCCCTGGTCCCCGTAAGCCAGTTCTGGCGGAATAATCAACTCGATCATCCCACCTTCACCGACCAGTTGCAAACCTTCGGTCCACCCCTTGATTACCCCGTCCAAAGAGAAGTTGGCGGACTCACCCGATGAGCCATACGAACTGTCGAAGATCTTCCCGTTTTCGTCGTTAAATCGGCCGCGGTAGTGCACGCGAACTTTGTCTGTTGGCGTCGGTTTGCGCCCGTCCGACTTTCGCAGAATCCGGTATTTCAAACCGCTTTCCGTTGTGGTGAATTCCTGAGGTGCATCCGGATCGATTGCCCCTTCTTTGACACGGACAGTGTCCTTAGGCAATTCACGCACTTTCGGCGGGGGCCCTCCACACCCGATCAGCAGCATCAGCAATACGATCGCGCAACGATTCATCTCGGCAGCTTTTCCAGTAACAGGTTAATTGGCACTGGCCTTCGATCACTCGTGGGACCTGCCAGATTCGACTAGCCGCAGCCCGGGATCGGTCGCTGGCCGATCGTCAGGCAAGGCCGTATCATCGGCGATGACTTGTTTATTTTCCACTCTGGAGTCGCAACATGGCCCCTTGGCAAATTGGAGTTTTCGCATCGGTTGACGCCGGGTTAGGCGTTCATCTGGATGTCGCCAAAGATCTTGGCATTCCGACCGTGCAAGTGCATTCACCCCACAAGGGAACGCGGACCAAGGCCGCCGCGGATCAGTTCCTGGCGCAATGTCGCGACGCGGGGATCACGGTTACCTGCGTGTTTGGCGGGTTCGATGGCGAAAGCTATGCCGATATTGAAACCACTGCTCGAACCGTCGGTCTGGTGCCCGAAGCGACTCGAGCCTCGCGCGCCAGCGAAATGAAAGAGATTTCTGATTTCACGGCCCTGTTGGGGTGTCGATCGGTCGGAATGCATATCGGGTTTGTTCCTCCAGATCGAAACAGTGCCAGCTACAAGGGCCTGATCGAAATCACTCGTGATTTATTGGACCATATCGCCAAGCACGGTCAGCAATTGCATCTGGAAACGGGACAGGAAACGGCCGATCACTTGCTGGAATTCATCCACGATGTCGGCCGGTCAAATCTGTTCATCAACTTCGATCCGGCCAACATGATTCTGTACGGGACCGGAAACCCAATTGAAGCACTGAAGAAAGTCGGGCACCTCGTCCGCAGCGTGCACTGCAAAGACGCCAAGTGGGCCGCCGAAAACGTTCGAGGCCAGGGATGGGGAACCGAGGTGGCCCTCGGTGAAGGCGACGTCGGCATGGAGAACTATCTCAGGACGCTGAAAGAGATCGGCTATCAGGGGCCGCTGACGATCGAACGCGAAATCGCGCACGATCGCGAACGTCAGCGACGCGATATTGGCACAGCCGCGGCCCTGTTGCAGCGTTTACGTTCCGAAATCCTGTGACAAACAGCCGTTCGGTGAATTCGAACGATCTATCAGGTCGCCGAAACGTCCGAATTGTTCGAATCCGGTGTGGCGACAGTGGTCACACTCTTGCTGGCCAACTAGGATTCGACAGTGATCTTTGCGGCAACTCGCCGTTGTTTTTGTCCTTTGCAATAGATTCCCGCACATGTCCGAAAAGACTTTGATTCGTGTTGGCCACAGCCCTGATCCAGATGATGCGTTCATGTTTCATGCGCTGGCCAATGACAAGATCGACACCAGCAATTATCGATTCACCCATCAATTGCAGGACATCCAGACGCTCAACGATCGCGCGTTTCGTGGCGAACTGGAACTGACCGCCGTCAGCCTGCATGGTTATGCCTACGTCACGGACAAGTACGCACTCTGTGCCTGCGGCTGCAGCATGGGCGATAACTATGGTCCGATGGTCGTGGCACGTCAGCCGGGCAGTCTGAATGACTTCCGGGGCAAGACGATCGCGATTCCCGGCAAGTTGACCACGGCCTATCTGGCTTTGAAACTGGCGTTGGGCAACGATTTCACGCCGGTGGTTTATCCATTCGACGAAATTCTGGCGGTCACGCGCGAAGGAAAAGTCGACGCCGGATTGATCATCCACGAGGGGCAATTGACCTACCAGAATGACGGACTGCATTTGATCCTCGATCTGGGTCAATGGTGGATGAAAGACACCGGTCTACCGTTGCCGCTGGGTGGCAACGCGATTCGACGGGACTTGGGTCGCAAAGCGATGGAAGAAGTGACGGTGCTGCTCAAACAGAGCATCCAATACGCACTCGATCACCGAGCCGAAGCCTTGGCGTATGCGCTGCAGTTCGGCCGGGATCTCGACCGTAGCCAGGCCGACAAGTTTGTCGGCATGTACGTGAACGACTGGACGATTGATTTCGGTGAGCGTGGGCGAACCGCCGTTCGAATATTGCTCGACCGAGCCTACCAGGAAAAGATCATCCCCCATCCCGTGCAGTTGGAATTCGTGGGCTGAACGGGCGACAGAGTTCGATCAGAGACGGCCCTTTCCATTTGCGGGACGTGACAACCGTCGCAAGCGAGGCGTCTGATGCCACAATTCACCGATGAAGAGTTGGTCGCCTTCGCCGACGAACGCTTAGCGGCGGATCGAAGTGTTGCGCTTGAGCAGCAGTTGCGTGACGATTCGGCGTTTGCAGATCGGCTGGCGGAATTGCTGGCCGCTCGGGATCAGGGCGAACACAGCGTCGGAGAATTGTGGCGGCGGCTGCAACTGAGTTGTCCACCCCGGGCTGTCTGGTCCGCATTCGTCGACGGGCGACTGGGTGATGGCCTGTCGCAGTACCTGAGGTTCCATGTTCAGGTCGTTGGTTGCCGGATCTGTGCGGCGAACCTGGCTGACTTGGAGCAGCCCAGCCAGCTCGATGATTCGACGCGACGGACCCGCAAATTCTTCCAATCCTCCGCAGGCCGCCTGCGACCCGATACCGACTGAAATTGGGCGGTCGGTGTCTCGTGACGCGGCAACCCGGGTTGACCGAGCTCGTCACTTGGTCGAAACGCCAGCGCGAAATCGTCGCATTTTCACGAAGACTGGCAACAACAATCTTAAAAACCAACTGTCCACAGACTGAATAATTCTCTTGTCACGGCATCGTAAGTGAATAACGCACTTGATGGTCTGGTGATTCTGAAGCTGTGTAAAGATCGGTCGACACTTGGATCAGCTTCTTACGATCCTCCTCAACGAAGCCGAGTCTCGCACAAGCCGTGCGGGAGCGGGGGAACCAAATTCGATGGCCTACGATCAGGCCATCTAAGGGGCGTAGGTGAGACGCGATTGACATCGCACTCATCAGAGCACTTTCAAGCTCCAGCCCGACAGCTAACCTCGCAGGCGGGTTAAGCGTGTGTGCTTGACCATGTTTGAAAGTCATCCTCAAGGCCAGGATCGAGCGATGCTCTTCTGGTTCAGCGCTACATCCATCGCGCGGGTTGGTTAACCGCGTCGAGACGTCTGTTTCATCCCACAGACGCACAAGCCAAGTTGTCCGTGGTCGTTTTCGTTCACGACGAACGACCGCGCGAGGGAAGCGTACGGCGACGAGGACGCCGAGGGGAAGGAAATGGGTCATGAAGATCATTGTTGTTCCAATTCTGCAGAAGTTGGCTGAAGCGTTGTTCGCCGATGTTTCACTGAACCAGATCGGTGCCTGGTTGATGGATGCCAGTATCTGGACGTTGCTGGGGATTGGCGCACCGATCGCGCTGTTCCTGACGTGGCTCAGCGTCAGATACATCCCGCACAATCGCGTTGGGGTCATCGAAAAACTGTGGTCGAAAAAGGGATCGCTGGGTGAGGGCAACATTCTCGCGCTGAACGGTGAAGCGGGATATCAGGCGAAACTGTTGCGCGGTGGTATGCACTTTGGCTATTGGCGCTGGCAGTACCGGATCCACAAAGCGTGCCTGGTGACAATCCCTCAAAGCGAGATTGGCTATGTCTATGCGCGCGACGGAGAACCGCTGGCCGCCAGCCAGACACTGGCGCGCGTCGTGCATTGCAACAACTTCCAGGACGCGTCCGCGTTTCTCGACCCGTCACTCGGTCTTGCGTCGTCGACCTACCAGACAGTCGAAGTGGGTGCCGATGGGCACGCCGCTGTCGTGACCAAGGCCGAACATACTCTGCGGGGAGGTCAACGAGGTCGTCAGCGAGCGATCCTGCGCGAAGGGGTGTATGCCATTAACCCGGCGCTGTTCATCATCATCACCGCTAATGAAGTCTTCGCGCTGGCTGCCGCACAGGAACCCCACGAACGGAAAGCCATCGGTCAGTGGCAGGAAGAGTTGCGACAGTTGAGCGGATTTCAGCCGATCGTGATTGGCGGACATTCGTCAACATTCGATCAAAACTCAGGACAGGCCGCATGCCTGGACGACATGATCGGCATCGTGACGATCCATGACGGACCTTCATTGCGTACGGGTGAACTGATCGCACCGCCTGTTGGTCAGGCCGCGATCACAACAGGTGCTGACAGCCCTCAGTCGATTGCCATCCCGGATCACAACAATTTTCAGGACCCTGAGGCCTTCCTGGCAGCCGGTGGTCGTCGAGGCCGCCAATATCAGGTGCTGACGGACGGCACGTATTTCGTCAATCGCTGGTTTGCCACTGTCGAAATGACACCGAAGACGGTCGTCCCCATCGGCCATGTCGGTGTTGTTGTCAGCTACTACGGTAGTGCGGGACGCGATCTGTCGGGTGACACGTTCCGACACGGCGAACAGGTTGCCGAGGGCGAGCGAGGTGTCTGGGAACGGCCGCTGGGACCAGGCAAATATGCATTCAATACCTATGCGGGCAATATCGTGCTCGTCCCGACAACCAACTTCGTGCTGCACTGGATCACAGGGCGCACCGAAACACACCACTATGACGAGAACCTGCGCAGCATCGAACTGGTGACACGCGATGCCTATGAACCCAGCCTGCCACTGTCGGTGGTCGTGCACATCGACTATCAGCGCGCCCCCAGTGTGATCCAGCGATTCGGCGATGTGAAAAAGTTGATCACTCAAACATTGGACCCGCTGCTGTCAGCCTATTTCCGTGACATCGCGCACCGGAAGACGATGCTTGAACTATTGCATGATCGAGATCTGATTCAGCGTGAAGCGCAGATGGAACTGCGTCGCCGCTTCCACGAATTCGATATTGAATGCGTGGATGTCTTGATCGGTAAGCCGGACACGGCCGAAGCCGACGGCAAGATTGAATCGTTGCTCGAGCAGTTGCGCTTGCGTCAATTGTCGATTGAGCAACTCGAAACGTACGAGCGGCAACGTGAAGCGAACGAGAAGCTGAAATCACTGAATGATGCCAAAGCCCAGGCGGAAATGCAGACGTCGATGACCAATGCGAGACTACAAGTCCAGATTGCTGAAAGCAAAGGCGACGCAGAACTCGCATTGGCCAAGCGACAAAATGAGCGGACTGTCATGTTGGCACAAACCGAACTGACGAATACACGATTGCGAGTGCAAATCGCCGAGTCCGAAGGTGATGCCGAAGTGGCGCGCGCGAAACGGCATGCCGATCAAGTGCGGCTATTGGCCGAAGCGGAGAGCCAGCGCAACCGGCTGGCAGGCCGCGGTGAAGCTCAACGAATCATGCAGGAAGGTCTCGCTGAAGCGTCTGTTCTGCAACGCAAGATTGCGTCGTACGGAGATCCAAGACTATTTGCATTGGCCTATGCGGCGCGTGAGTTGGCTCAGTCGACACAGCCGCTGGTTCCCGAGCGTCTGTTCACAAGTGGCGCTAATGGAGACACCAGTGCGATGGGACAAGGGCTGGTCGGAACGTTGCTCAGCCTGCTGGTCGCGGAACGTGCCGGCTTTTCGCCAGCAGGAACGCCAGAGTCACCCGAGTTAAACGATCTCGTTCATCAGATGTCGCGAGAAAGCGTCGAGAGCCTGCGCGAGCCACTGACGGTCGCAACGCCGAGTGCATCCGCCTGATTTGCCTACGGCGTAAATCGTCGGCAAGGATCCCAACGGGGATAGAAAACGAAAAGGGCACCCTCCACGGAGGGTGCCCTTTTTGATTTTGTATTCCGGCGAACTGGCTGTCTAGCGCGACATGAACGCGATGACGCGACCGATTTCGATCGGTGGAACTGTGGCATCGCGTGGCGTTGGCAAAGCCTGAACGCGTGCTTCCAGGTCCTTCGAGTCGAACGAAACCCAATCGACCGACTGTCGTGATGAACTATCGACGATGTCGCGATAAATCTTCTTCAGGTTCGGACGATTTCGCAGTGTGATGACGTCGCCCGGATTCACGAAGATCGCTGGCTTGTTGACAGTCTTGCCATTGACCTGGAAATGACGGTGGACGATTCCCTGCCGTGCTTGCAGCCGAGTTACCGTAAAACCGGCGCGACGGACGACATTGTCCAAGCGGCGTTCACACATCACCAACAGAATATCGCCAGTGTTACCCTTTTGGGCACGAGCTTTGGCGAAATAGCGGCGCAGTTGCGCTTCGCGCATCCCATAGTGATACTTGATCTTCTGCTTATCGGCCAAGGCTTCACCATAGGTCGACAGCTTACGGCGACGTTCGGCCATCCCAGGAGGGCTCGGTCGCTTTTCCAATGCCCTCGCCGCCCCGGCGTTCTCAAACACCATCGCATTCAACCGGCGATTGACACGTCCCTTGGGACCCGAATACCGACCCATTCAAATCACTCCCAATTCGGTCGACAACGCGACCCCGAACATGCATACTTCAAATCGAAGGGCGGGAATGATGGCATGTCGCGGCTCGTCCGTCAACAGACTTGCGGCTCTGTAGGCGACACTTCCCGGAATCGAAACTGTTGGGCCCAAATTCCCTCGGAACGATTGCGTCGCTCGCAACGGAAACTCATACTGAATCACACGTTCCACAAAACGCGGCGCAACTCGGTACCAGTCAGATTTGCCGTCAACTCTCTCGAATGAGGTATGCACGCGATGAGAAACTCGTTCAATCGTATCGTTTTCCTGCTCTTGGCACTGGTTAGCGTGTCCGTTCGGGCGGATGACGACGATATCAAGGCAGAATGGAAAAAGCTCGATGGAACCTGGCAATTGATGTCTGCAATTAATGATGGCAAGGAAACTGCCGAGGACGTGACAAAAAAGGTCAGGGTCGTCATTAAGGAAGGCAAACACAGCGTCTATTTCGACGATCAGGCGGTCGTCAAAGAGATCTCATTCACGATCGACCTGAAGAAAGATCCCAAGACGACTGACGACAGCTTGCCCGAAGGCAAAGTCATTCGCGGTATCTACAAGGTGGAAGACGACACGCTGACCAGTTGCGTGGGCGGTGTTGATAAAGAGCGACCGACGGAATTCTCATCGAAAGTCGGTTCTGGCCACACATTGCGGGTATTCAAGCGAGTCAAGAACTGACTCGTTGTTTTAGACGCAACTGACGAGCAATTTCGCGTCTACTCTTCGGGTTCGAGCAGCAATTCCGCTTTCAGAATTGCAACGCCGGCGGTGACGATTTGGTCACCGGCTTGCAGACCCGATTGAACCTCGACCCACGGTTCAACACTCAATCCGGTCTTCACATCCTGGGCTTTGAAAGTCCTCTGTGCGGTTTGGACAAAGACAAATGTTCGTCCGTCGTTCGAAGTGACTGCGGACTGCGGCATGGTGAGGCATTTCCGCGGCGAACCGTCCGGTATCAGAACGCGAACAAACATTCCTGGTCGCAACAGCCCCTCTTTGTTGTCGATGTCGGCAGTCAACGGGACCGCGTGCGTCTCAACGGAAACTGTGCGACCGACAAATGCGACAGTAGCCTCGAGTTGCTTGCCGGGTAAGGCCGGGCTTTGGACGGAAATGGTTTGTCCAGGATGAATCGACAACGCGGACCAGTCTCGTTCTCGAATATCAGCCTGAACCCACAACCGCGCAGTATCCGCCAGTTGAAAGAGTCCCTCCGCTGTCTGAATACGTTCCTTTGGGGCCAGTAACACCTCTTCGACAGTTGCCGTAAACGGAGCTTTGACCGGCCAGGTACTGAGCGAAGCATCGTCTTCGACATCGGGTAAAGTCTCGACGGGCAGCCCCACCAGCAGGCCCAGTCTTTGGCGAGCGACCGCCAGTCGACGTTCGGCATCGTTCATCGTCGATTCGGCCGCGAGATGCGTCTTCTTGACGTCGCGAACCGCCTGTTCGCAGACTGCATCGAATTTGGCAATCGCAGTGTCGCGCGCCGATTCGCGTTCTAACGCCGTACGCCCCGCCACGCCCTCTTTGGCATTCTTGATATTCGCATTCAGCGTTTCGTCGAGTCGCAGTTGCGAATATGCCGACAGCACCTGTTGTCGAAAGTCTCCCAACGGCCGATCGGCGAACTCCTTCGACAATTCGGGGATATTCTGCGGTCGTTTCAGACGTCCGATCAGTTCGTTCAAATTCGTTTCAATTGAGTGCCACCAGTCATGCTCCTCGGTCGCCCGCTGCAAATCGGTCTTTCGCAGTTTGACGTCCGCTCGCAGTTCACCCAGATCGGGACTTTCCACGATCGCCAGTACTTGCCCTTCGCTGACTCGCTCGCCAACTTTGACGTCGATTCGTCGAATGAGGCCGCCGAAGGGAGATTTGACCTGAACATGGCGGGTGGCGTTGTATTCGATGCGCCCCGGGACGATTCGCCGTGATCTCAATTCGCGGCTTCCCACAGGAGCCACAACAATCTCGGCCGCGGCGAATTTTTCGGCCGACAATTCGACCGTGTCAGTCTTGGCGGACTCGTCAGTTTTCGTGGCCGGCTCCGAATGGTCGGTTCTGGCCAGCAGATGGCGAAATTGAACGCCTAACGTCGTAACGATTGCGAGGCCAATCAGGATTAGCAGGATCGCGATGGGTCGTTTCATGGAAATATCCGCCAGTCGTCGCGTCACCGGCGTTCAAGGAACGACACAAGTGACAATCGAATTGCTTGACGTGGAAAGAGAACGCACGCGACAGAACCGCGTTAACATCAGACAGCCGGCGCGCATTAACAGCGCAGCACGAGAGCAGAGTGCCCTTTGAAATGCGTCGATGGAATGGCATTCCGACAACTGCAGAACGATTCTGCAGACCCGAATGGATGAACCGCTGGCTGGATCGAGTCAATCACGATCAACAGCGGCAATGATGCATTCAAGAGTTCGACGGTAGGGACATCGACAGGGTCGAACACGATTGCCTCTTGAAGCGGAGGCTCGTCGTCCGGTGTGTCATCCAGAGCGTGTTTCCAGGTCGGCAAGACCCAGTGACAATGCCAACCAAATTCGTGTTCGATGCCACGATCAACCGACGGGTGATAAACAATCAGGTGCGAATTCAATTCCTGGGCGGCGGCGACCTGGGAAATCACTGCCGTGCTGGTTCCGTGATTGTGCAACCAGGGAATCGGGGCTTGCCAGAGCGAAAGCAGCATGCACAGCCGCGCGAGTACCGCGCTGACTGAACCGAATCGGGCTGATTTGCAACTGGAGCGCATGCGACTTGTCCGCGATCACGCAAGACGACGCTGATCACTCGTCATCGTCGTCGTCGTAATCATCCATATCATCATCGCCGTCGATCGGGCCGACGTCCATCCCATCATAGGAACTTAGCCCCATTTCCGCGGCAAGCGCGGCCAATTCGGCATTCCGCTTGTCGAGTGTATCCGGCGTGTGAACCTCGATCTTTTCGACGTGCAATGTGAACGGATCGTCAACTTCGTCGCCGCTGGCGATATCAACGAAATGATATCCCATTTCCGACAGCCGCTCCGACAGTGCTTCCAGCTTTTCAGTGTCATCATCGGTGAAGAAATACCCCCACAGCATTTCTTCGGACATGTCCCAATCAGTCTGCTCGGCAATCGATTCGAACATTTCGATCAGTTCGGATTTTGGAATCATCATCGACCTCATTGTCTCAAAGGGATCTGCATGACCTCGTCGTGGCTGGATTTTAGGGACGGCTGGATCGTTCAGCAATTCCGGTTGAGCTGCTAGAGTCTGGCCATCTGAAATGGCAGTCAATTGTCATAAATCGGTAGTTTTTCAGCCTGTTGATTCGATTCCCACGTCAATACGAGATCAAAGAAATGTCCCGAATTTTGATGGCGACACTTGGTTCGTACGGCGATTTGCACCCCTACCTCGCGATGGCTCGGGTGTTGAAGGACCATGGGGACGACGTCACCATCGTCACGCACGCGGAATACCAGGCGCAAGTTGAGCGGATCGGGGTCGCGTTTGTCAGCATGAAACCTGGACTGGACGAAATCGGTCCACAAGAAGGCTGGGCTTCGAAAGCCAATAGTTCAGTCGGGGGCCCTCAATTCATCATTCGAACTCTTGTTTTGCCCTATCTCGAAGACAGCTATCGGGCCATCAAATCAGTCGCACCCGGTCATGATCTGATCATTTCACACGTTTTGACGTTCGCGGCGCCGCTGGTTGCGGATGAATTGGGTATTCCCTGGATTTCCTCGATTTTGCAGCCGTCGACGTTCTTCTCGGCCTATGATCCGCCCGCCATCGGTTTCGTGACGGTCCTTCCCAAGCTGAGATTTCTGGGACCGTCGGTCATGCGGCGGATCCTCGGCTTGATGTCGTTGGCAACGAACGGTTGGCTCAAGCCGATCAAGTCACTGCGAGCCAAAATCGGTTTGCCGCGCTCCGCGAGAAACGAGTTGACGGATGGATTTTCGCCGCATGGAACCCTGGCCCTTTTTCCACCGTCCTTCGCACCGCCACAACCTGATTGGCCAGCCCATGTGCGCCAGATCGGGTTTCCATTGTTCGATGAAGAAACGTCGGCAAATGTCTCGGAAGGACTGTTGCAGTTTCTGCAACAGGGTGAACCGCCACTTGTTTTCACCTTGGGTACCGCTGTGGTAATGATGGATACCTCGTACTACGAATTGGCCTATCAGGCTGCCAAGACCTTAGAACGGCGTGCCGTCTTACTGGTGGGAAAAAAGGTGCAGCGAATCCCGGTCGTAGCCTCGAACGATCCGCAGGTCTTCATTTCCCAGTACGAACCGTTCTCGGGTCTCTTCCCGCACGCCGCAGCGATTGTCCATCAATGCGGGGTTGGCACGACGTCGCAAGCACTGGCATCAGGCCGCCCACAGGTGCTGGTGCCATTCGCTCATGACCAGCCAGATAATGCTCGTCGAGTGACGGAATTGGGAATCGGCCGGACGGTTCCGGCGGGCCGATTGAACCTGTCGCGACTGGTTGCGGCGTTGGATGCCGTCACGACTAACGAGACTTATGCCCAACGGGCTCGCGAGTTCGCAGCAGGGCTGAGGGACTGCGATTTCAGACAACAGTTGACGGCGGCCATTGCCGGGTATCTAAGTTCGCCGATGGAGCCAGTGGAAGTATGACTTTTGTCGTGGAAGACTCTGTGGCCGCGCAGGGAGCGGCGACGGACAAACCTTGCAGTCAATCAATAAAAAAACTGCGTCGGCCATGAATGACTCGACGCAGTTTGACTTGTGTCAGACGGTTTTCAGCACAGAGGATATCGATGCTGCGAATGACTGACGATGTACCGGCAGTAGAGATCAGAAGCCTTCGATCGTCGGATTGGGCGACGCACTGGCGACGATGTCGCAAGTCGTGTTGACATCGCAATCGTCGATGGCATCGATGAAGGTCGTGCCGGCGAAGAAGCTCTTGATCTTGCCATTGCCGCCAAAACCAGTGAAGCCGCAGAAGGCAAACGACTGGTTCAGAGCACCGATGGCGTTCGAGACGTCGTTCAATTCGGTGTTCACGGCAACCGCCACTTCGGCGAGTCCGACAACCATGGCGATCACGCCGATGGTGAGTACGAGGACGAGTTCGGCGGAGATGATCACACCGGTTTCGTCATTCAACAATTGACGCAGCATTCTGTAAGTTCCTTATTTATTTAATCTGTGAAATCAATCAGCGACACGTGCGGCAGGAACCACCCGCGCACGCGTTTGTCCGATGCATCGGCAAGCCGGTGCATCGACAGTTGTCAGTCGGGAACACCCTCCCCACTGACGCAGCAACACCGCTGGCCAGCAGTGCCACTTTTTTCGCGCGAAAATATGGATGTCTTGCAGACGCCTGGTCTGCGAAGATTGTGACGACGAAAGGACTCGCCTCGGGCAAGTCGCACTCGCATCGGCCGGCGCAGACCACGATCAGCGACCAGCGAATGGACATATCACTTCAATGTCGGCCCGAAACGCTTAGCTGGATAGCATCAGCCGTACCGAATTCGCGGAAGAAGCCGCTTTGACCGTCGCGTGGCAGTTTGGAAACATCGTTTCCAGACGCGAGTCTTCAGGAAACTCGAAAAACCATGTGACTCGCCGAGGCTGCGTATTTTCGCCAGAGATGATTGCGCGATCCGATGGAATTCGGATCTGCCGGCAATCTGGCTGAGGAAATGTCATGAGGTGTGAACGAATCGTTCACGCTCACAGTGACCAAACGTCAAGACTTCTGAAGGATTTGACGTTGGTTCGATTATTCCATCTGCACCATCTGTAGGAATTATGCTTATTTCAATGGAATTCACTCAAGTCGGCCTGTCCATACAGGATTGATTTTGCATCCCGCATGCCATTGCAGATGGATGGGTGAGGAATTCGTCGACGGCGATGTCTTAGGAGCACGGCCGATCGAATTGCAGACCGAGTGCGAAGCAACCGCATTCAGGAAAAAGCCGCGTCGGGCGAAAAGTCGCTCGACGCGGCTTGTCTTGTGTCAGGCCATGATTGACGTCGCTGGATGAGACGCGGTGAATGCCCTGACGGTGGCCCTGTCGATGTGTCCCGAGTGACACTCGTCAGAGAGTGTCAGCAAGAAATCACTCTGTCGTGGCCGCAGCCGACGCACCGGCAACGATGTCGCAGGTGGTGTTGGTGTCGCAGTCATCAATGGCATCGATGAAAGTCGTACCAGCGAAGAAGCTCTTCACCTTGCCATTGTTGCCACCGAAACCACTGAATCCCGAGAAGGCATACGACTGGTTCAAGGCACCGATCGCATTCGAGACGTCGTTCAGTTCGGTGTTCACGGCGACCGCCACTTCGGCGAGGCCGACGACCATTGCCAGCACGGCGATGGTGAGGACGAGGACGAGTTCTGCGGAGATAATGACACCGCTCTCATCATTCAACAGTTGACGCAACATTCTGTTAGTTCCTTGTTTGATTTACTGAAAAACAGCAATCGTTCCACGGAACGGGAACCACCCGATCCAATGGTTGTCCCACGCCAAAAATGGCGCAGACGGGTGTCAGTCGGAAACCTTTCCGATTGACGTAGCAACACCGCTGGCCAGCAGTGCCACTCTTCTCGCGCGAAAAGTATTGGTGACTTGCAGACGTGTTCGTCTGCGAGAGTTTGAATGCGAACGATGTCGCCAAAGGGGCTGCGGCAGATGGAACTGCCGATTAAGAAACGGGGATTGCACCAGGCGGCCCCACGAAATCCTCCGGTCAGAATAGAGGGGAACTCGTGTGCAGACGCCTGTTGGACATGCCATAGTCGTAAAGCATCAGCCGTACCGAATTGGCCGTCGAAATGATTTGGAGCGCGCTGTTGCCGCTTCGCAACATCGATCTGACCCTGGAATTCTCGCAGAATACGAGCAGGTCAGCAGAGAAAATGAACGCTGCGTAATTTCATATGAAAATACGAACGGCTCGATCAGTCCCCTTTCGGCTTCGCCGAGAAACTGTCGAGTGTCAATGTCCGGCAACATTCCGTTCAGATGTGCAGTTGCCGATTGTCAAATTCGCAGAACGAGTTTGGTATCCTCTCAATTATTCGCGATGCACCACTTATAAGAATTGTGCCTGTTTCAATGGGAAACTCACTCATTGTGGTGATTTGAACAGATCTCATAACCGCACAAGACGTGCCAACCGTTTGATCTCGTCCATTCGTCAAAGATTGTGTGAACCAATCAATCCGCAAAGGGCTGCCATGCGTCTGCACTACCTTGCTGTACTCTTCATACTCAGTTGTTGGTCCGCAGTGGTAATTGGCGCCGATACCGCTCCGGCCGATCCTGTCGCGTACCCTGATCATTCAAATCTGTTCGTCGTTCGCGATCGCGAGGGAAAGCAGCGACCTGTGACGTCTCAAGGCGATTGGGACGAGCGACGGAAACACATCCGCGCGAACATCGAGTTGGTGATGGGGCCGTTACCCGATGATCGCCGACGCGTTCCACTGGATGTTCAGATCCTCAGCGAAACGACGACCGACAAGTACTTGCGAATCAAACTGGTGTACACCCCCGAACCAGACGATCGCGTTCCCGCGTGGCTTCTGATTCCGAAGACTGCTCAGCCGAATCGCAAAGCGGCGGCGATGTTGTGTCTGCATCAGACGAACAATGTGGGCAAGGATGAACCAGCCGGTTTGGGCGGCCTGCCGGCACTGCACTATGCGCATGAGCTCGCCGAACGCGGCTTCGTCTGTGTGGTCCCCGACTACCCCTCGTTTGGGGAATACAAGTTCGACTTCAAAACCCAGGGAGCTCACTATGCCAGTGGTTCCATGAAGGCCGTCTGGAATAACGTTCGTGCGGTCGACCTGCTGGCGTCGCGACCCGAAGTCGACGGGGATCGTCTGGGTGTCATCGGACATTCGCTGGGAGGTCACAACGCGTTGTTCACGGCGTTCTTTGAGCCGCGGCTGAAAGCGGTTGTCACCAGTTGTGGCTTCACTCCCTTCCACGACTATTACAAGGGCGACTTGAAGGGCTGGACCAGCGACAGATACATGCCCCGAATCCGCAACGTTTACGGCAACAATCCGGACCGGGTCCCATTCGATTTCTACGAAATCCTGGCCGCGCTCGCGCCTCGCGGTTGCTATTCAAACTCCCCCGTGCACGACAGCAATTTTGAAGTCGAGGGGGTCCGAAAAGCGTTCCAGAGAGCAGGTGAAGTTTACAAGTTCCTGGATGCAACAGAACAACTGAAACTGGTGACACCCGACGCACAACACGACTTCCCTGCCGCACAGCGGCAGGATTCGTATCAATGGTTGGAGACACAACTGAGATAGCTGGTCGTCAGACTGAGTTGAGAGCGAGTTCGCTTCACGAAATGTCAGCGACATATGTTCCGGCGAGTTGATCGTGGATGCATCGATGCTCCTCGCCGAAGATGAACAGGATGTCCACCAGGCTATACACGATGCCAACATAGGGAACGCTTCCAATCAGTCCGTTAACGAACGCACGCATCACAAAGGCCTTGACAAAACCGGCAGGTTCGTCGGTCTCATAGTCCATGATTTGCATGCCCAAGAGCAACTTTCCAATCGACTGGCTTTTCGTCGCCAACAGGTAAACCTGGATTGCAAACACAATCAGAATTCCCAAAGCCGCCAGGGCGATACCGAGCAGGATTGTTCCGGTCCCCTCGTCGCGATTTTGCCGCTGGTTTGAATTGGCAACGGCTCCGATGACGATAAAGATGATTCCAGGCGTGACCGAGAGCAAGTTTATCAGGCCATCGGCCATCGCACCCAAAAACCGCTTTCCCAATCCCGCAAGTTCGGCCGACACGCGGCGCGGTCGCTTGGATTTCGATTTCGGTTTGGACCTTTTACGAGGCAGCGCCTCGCCCTGATCATCGTCATCGTCTTCATCGTCCTGGCTTGAGCCGAAGTCGAATTCGTCCTTTTCTTCTTCCGCTTCCAGCGGTTGCGGGATCGTGATGACATCCTGGCATCCGGGGCATTTGACGCGTTTGCCGGCCTTCGAATCATCAACTTTCAATGCCTTGCCACAAGATTCACATTTGAACTGGATAGTCATGGACGAATCCCTGAGAGAATTTCGATGAGGCCCGATCGTCAAGTGAAATGGAAGAAGACATCGCATCTTAAACCTTGCGGCGATCACGATTCAACCGGACGACCTTCTTGATAATGGCGATAACGTCCTCCAGCAAGGATGCCAGCTTGGATGAGTGCAGTGTCCACTGTCAGCGATCAAATCCGCTGACGCGCCATGCCGCGAACACAGCACAGACTCACCCATTGATGAACAAGGGGCGGATGCCAAGTTGTTCACGCCATTCAATCTCTGTTGATGCTCAAGACGGGCAATCTGCCTTCATGCGACGACGCGGACATTGGTGTCAACGACTAGGCGCAAGCCGACATTGATGGGATGATTCTGAATTCGGTGCCGTCAATCACACACTGACCGGTTCAACACGAAACTGCATAGTTCGGATAGGCCTGCTGGATGAAACGATACGCCTTCTTGTTTGGTCTGTTGATTTGCGGTCGCGCGACAGGTGACGAGCCGCGTATCGAGTTCAATCGCGATATTCGACCGATTTTGTCCGACAACTGCTTTTCGTGTCACGGACCAGACGAAAAGACGCGTCAAGGCGGGCTGAGGCTCGATTTGTCTGACGCGGCACGCGGAAAACTCGATTCTGGCAAGATTGCGATTGTCCCGGGAAAAGCACTCGAGAGTGAAGTGATTCGGCGCGTGCTGTCGACCGACGCCGGCGAACAGATGCCGCCGGCAGACAGTGGCAAGAAACTGACCGCGACTCAGTTCGAAATGCTCCAGCGCTGGATCGCTCAAGGAGCGGAATATCAACGACACTGGTCGTTCGTAGCCCCGCGACGCGACGCGGTCAAGCTGCCATCGTCACCTGCGGCGCTGTCGCCGATCGATACAGCCATTCTCGAGCGACTGCAACGCGAGGGACTGGCACTTTCGCCCGAAGCCGACCGGCAGCGTCTGGTCCGCCGAGTGACGCTCGATTTGACGGGTGCACCGCCGTCGCTGGATGAGATCGAACTGTTCTTGCACGATCCGTCTCCTGATGCGTACGAACGGCTGATCGATCGACTGATGGCATCGCCCCGTTATGGCGAGCGAATGACGCTCGATTGGCTCGACGCCGCCCGCTATGCCGACACGCACGGTTTCAACAACGATACGACTCGATACATGTGGCGCTGGCGCGACTGGACCATCAGCGCGTTTAACGCCAACATTCCCTTCGACCGGTTTGTGACCGAACAGTTAGCAGGCGACTTGCTGCCCAAGGCGACACTCGACCAGCAAGTCGCAACCGGTTTTAACCGGAACCACGTGATCAACTCCGAAGGCGGCATCATTCCGGAAGAATACCGGGTGGAATATGTCGCTGACCGCGTCCACACGACCGCGACGATTTTTCTGGGCCTGTCGATGGGCTGCGCCCGTTGTCACGACCACAAGTTCGATCCGATCACCAATCGCGAGTACTACCAATTCTTCGCGTTCTTTAACCAATTGAACGAGCAGGGCGAAGCGGGTCGCGTCGGCAACGCCGAACCAATGATCAAGGCGCCGACGGCAGAACAGACCGAGCGCCTGGCCCGGTATCAACGAGACCTGACCGCGTTCGATGAGTCGCTGTCGCAGCAAATGGTACAAGCGGAAACCAGGATCGCCGAATGGGAGCCGAAATTGCGCGAGGCCACTACATCAGCCAGTGCCGCTCCGAAACCACTGCTTCGATTTGCCCTGAATGAACGCATTGGTAACGACGTGGCGAATCTATGTGATACCCTGCATCGTGCCCACGTGGTTGGCAAGGCGGAATGGGTTGCCGGGAAGCTGGACGGAGCGATCAAGCTGGATGGAAACACGCACGTCGAAGCCGGCGATCTGGCCTCGTTCGAACGGACCGATTCGTTCTCGTGGGGTGGATGGATCAATGTCGAAAACAAGGACGGCGCGACAGTGGTTTCTCGCATGGACGATGCTGCGGGTCACCGCGGATTTGACCTGCTGTTGACCGGCGGTAAGCTGACGGCGCACCTGATTCATCAGTGGCCCGACAATGCCTTGCACGTTGCCACCAGGACAGAAGTTCCAGTCAATCAATGGAAGCATGTCTTCGCCACATATGACGGGTCATCTAAAGGGGAAGGGTTGAAACTGTATGTCGACGGCAAACTGCAAGAGATTGACATCACTCACAACCACCTGACCGATTCAACCATTTCGAGCAAGACGTTGCGGATCGGTCGGCGAACCGATGGTGCTCCTTTCAAAGGTCTGATAGACGACATCCGGATCTACGATCGTTGCCTGCCAGCCGACGAAGTCATGGCCGTTTCTCAATTCGACAGTTTGCAAGACCTGTTGGCACTGAAGAATGATGAACGCACCGCCGGTCAGACCCAATCAATCGTGCGATCGTACCTGCTGCGTTTTGATGCCGACTTCAAAGCGTTGACCGATCGCCGTATCGAAATGGACAAGCGGAAAAGTGATTTGGAAAAGGGGCTGCCGTCCGCGATGGTGATGCTGGAAATGCCTCAACCACGTTCGACCTTTATCCTGAAACGTGGTCAATATGACGCACCTGGTGAGCAGGTTCAACCGGGTGTTCCCGCCAGCCTGCCGGCTTTCCCCAGCGGCGCTCCCTTGAACAGACTCGGTCTGGCGCAATGGCTGTTGTCACCCGATCACCCATTGACCGGTCGAGTCGCCGTCAATCGAGCTTGGGCAACCTTCTTCGGCAACGGATTAGTGGAAACGGTCGAAGATTTTGGTTCTCAAGGTCAATGGCCCAGCCATTTGGAACTGCTCGACTGGCTGGCCGTGGAATTCTCTGGAGCCGACGGCGCCGTCGCAGCAAACCAGCGTTCGCGGCCGCATTGGGATGTTAAAAGACTGCATCGTTCGATCGTGGAATCAGCCACTTACCGACAGACGTCAAGAGTCTCACCGGAACTGTATGAACGTGACCCGGCCAACAAGTTGCTCGCTCGAGGTCCGCGTTTCCGGTTGCCAGCGGAAACGATCCGCGATAGCGCCCTTTCCGCGGCCGGATTGTTGAGTGATCACCTGGGTGGCCCCAGTGTTTCTCCGTACCAACCGGCTGGGCTGTGGGACGATGTGGCGGTGGGTGCCGACTACGAAGGGACAGTCTATCGACAAGATCAGGGAGAAGGACTCTACCGTCGCAGCATGTACACTTTCTGGAAACGGACCTGTCCACCGCCTGGCCTGAATGCCTTTGATGCTCCCGAACGCGAAGTGTGCACGGCTCGCAGGTCCCGCACGAACACTCCGCTCCAGGCACTGGTTTTATTGAACGATCCAACCTATCTGGAGGCGGCTCGCAAACTGGCTGAACGAGCGATCCTGAATGGAGGTCCAACACTGGAGTCTCGACTGACGATGGCGTTTCAACTGGCACTATCCCGAAGCCCGACTGATACCGAACTGCAGGTACTGGTGAAAACGCATCAGCAGCGACTTGATCATTATCGAAAGGATCTGCCGGGAGCCAAAGCACTGGTCTCCGTGGGTGAATCGCCACGCGAACCGTCCATCGAAGATGCGGAACTCGCCGCGTGGACGTCTGTCATGAGTCTGATTCTGAATCTGGACGAAGCCATCACCAAAGGCTGATGTCGACGGATCAGGGATTCATCAACATGGGCCAGCGCATCCATTTTGAAATCCCGTTCTTGATGAACTACCATAGGTGTGTCACGACGACTGTGTTGCGCTCGTGTTCGGCAAGAACTGAAGACCACGGCTTCGCAATCGTGGGATTTCTTGAGCCAAGTTGGGCCTGAGAACTCCGGAAGTTTAATGTTGTAGGCCGGATCCAATTCCGGGTGAAAAGAGATATTCATGTCAACCGCTGAAATCGACCGCACGTATCAATTGCCGCCGCTCGGCCTGAACCCCTCTTCGACCGCCCAGGGAACGACACCAGGCAGCTTTGCATTGAAACCGGCGATTCAGGCGGGACGCGCCGGAGCGTTGACCTTCGCCTCTCCCGACACACCGGGCATGCCGGCCGCGTCCGAGAAAACGGCGTGGGACTTTATGCCGGCCGACTGGAAGTTGCGTCCCGGATTTGGCCCGAGCTCAAATCAGTCACACGAACAAGCGGCCGCCTGGCAACCGCCCGCCGGCTTTCAAGCCGTGACACAGCTTGAGTTCGCGCGACTGGGAACCATCACTCCGGAAATGACGCGCGTGTCGGAACGAGAACCTCATCTGACGCCCGAACAGGTTCGTGATGAAGTCGCGGCAGGTCGGATGGTCATCCCCGCGAACAAGGTTCACCTCAAATATCAGCTCGATCCGATGGCGATCGGTCGCGCTTCCAAGACCAAGGTGAACGCCAATATGGGTGCGTCACCGGTTTCTTCGAGCACCGATGAAGAAGTCGAGAAACTGAAGTGGGCCGAACGCTGGGGCGCCGACACCGTCATGGACCTTTCGACCGGAGGTGACCTGGACGCCTGCCGCGATGCCATCGTTCGCAACAGCACCGTGCCGATCGGCACCGTCCCGATCTACTCGATGATCATCGGGCGACGCATCGAACAATTGTCACCCGAAATTATCCTGGAATCATTGAAACAACAGGCGGCACAGGGAGTCGACTACTTCACAATTCATGCGGGAGTACAACGTGAACACCTGCCCTACATCAAAAAGCGATTGATCGGCATCGTGAGCCGCGGTGGATCGTTGCTCGCCAAATGGATGCTGGTTCACGGCAAACAGAACCCAATGTACGATCATTGGGAATCGATCTGCGACATCATGCGCGAGTACGACGTGACATTCTCGATCGGCGACGGACTGCGTCCCGGAGGTCTCGCCGATGCCACCGATCAGGCACAACTCGCCGAACTGGTGACGCTGGGCGAATTGACCGAACGTGCCTGGCGCAAGGGCGTGCAGGTGATGGTCGAAGGCCCTGGCCATGTGCCCTTCGACCAGATCGAATTCAACATGAAGCTGCAGCGGCGGCTATGCCACGGTGCTCCGTTCTATGTGTTGGGGCCGCTGGTCACAGACATTTTCCCCGGCTATGACCACATCACCAGTTGCATCGGTGCCACTGCGGCCGGATACCACGGCGCGGCAATGCTGTGCTACGTCACCCCGAAAGAACATCTCGGCTTACCCAAGAAGGACGACGTCAAACAGGGCTGCGTGGCGTACAAGATCGCTGCTCATGCCGCGGACGTCGCATTGGGAATCCCCGGCACGCGAGATCGCGACGACGAATTGACCAAGGCCCGCGCAGCCCTCAATTGGCAAAAGCACTTCGACCTCAGCTTCGATCCCGACACGGCTCGTGCGTATCACGACGAAGACCTGGATGTCGACACCGACTTCTGCGCCATGTGCGGCCACGACTGGTGCAGTGTCCGCATCAGTAAAGAGATCGTCGAATTCACCTCGGGTAAAGACGAAGTCTACAAATGGGATAAGGCCAAGGTGAGCGCCGCTTTGACGCCTGAACAGCAGGAAATCCTGGCCAAACGCGGTGTTCTGAGCCCCGATGAGCTTCATCGATTGGCTGCGAAGACAAAGAAGGTGATGACCGTCGATTCCGATAAAGCCTCATGTCACAGTGATTACGTCGATCCAGAAACCGCCCGTCAGCTGCAAGACAATCAAGGTCCGCTGGTCGAACTAACGCTGCCCTGAACGGACGTTGCCAGATTGACGAATCTGATTGCCTGCGGAGATTCTGTGCGAATTGTAGAGGTCCGTGATGTCCAGACTCATTCGAATCAGTCTTCTCACAGTTGTCGCCCTGAGTACCCGCATCATGGCTGCTGACTTTCCGGACGTGTCTGCATTGCCGTCGAATCCCGCCTTGCCTGACCCTCTGGTGATGCTCAACGGGACCAAAGTCACGACGGTCGCCGATTGGAACGCCAAGCGTCGACCCGAATTGAAGGACCTGTTCCAGCACTACATGTACGGCTACCTGCCACCCAAACCCGGGAAGATGGTTGTTGAGAAGGTGCTGTTCACTGACAACCAGTTTCTAAATGGCAACGCAACACTCAGCGAGAGTCGACTGGCGTTCTTCGGTCCTGATTTGAAGCATCGCCTTCATGTGCTGCTGGTTGTGCCCAATCAACGGAAGGGGCTCGTACCGGTCTTCGTCGGCATGAATTTCTGTGGCAATCATGCTCTCGCTGATCACCCCTTGATCCACATCCCTGAGGGTTGGGTTTACAAGTCGTGTGGCGGCAGTGAGAACGAACGCGCGACCGAAAAAGGGCGTGCGGCACAGGCGACGTCTTGGAATCTCGACTTGATTGTCGAGCGTGGGTATGGACTGGCCTGTTTCTATAGTGGCGATCTGGATCCGGATACGCCGGAATTCTCAGACGGAATCGAATCGGCCTTCTATCCGCCGGGACAGACAACTCCCAAGCCGGATGATGCCGCAACGATTGCGACCTGGGCCTGGGGATACCATCGCGTCGTCGATTTTCTGCTGGAACATCACGCTCAGACAATCGACCCTGGGCGAATTGCCGCCGTCGGCCATTCTCGCAACGGCAAGACCACCCTCCTCGCCACGGCGATGGATGACCGAATTGCCCTGGCGATCCCTCATCAAGCCGGCTGTGGAGGCACTGCCCCCAGTCGCATCGCAGTCGATCGCAAGGATGCGGAAACAATCAACCGTATCAACACATCGTTTCCGCACTGGTTCTGTGACAACTTTCCGTTGTTCAACATGCAGCCCGAAAAACTGCCGTTCGACCAGCACTGCCTGGTCGCCCTGTGTGCGCCTCGTCCCGTCTTGTTCACGAATGCCATCGAAGACCAATGGGCCAATCCTGATGGACAATTCGAAATTCTGAAAGCCGCCGAACCGGTCTACAAGCTGTTTGACGCCGGCGGCATTGACGCGGATCGACGTCCTGAGCTGAATCATCTGGTCAACAGCAAGCTGGGCTACTTCATCCGCCCCGGCAAGCACGCGATGGAGCGCGAAGACTGGGTCGTGTTCCTCGACTTCGCTGACAAGCAACTGCCGAAACCCTGAGACTCGCAAGTGCGGTACGGTGAAAATGTGCCACGGATCCTTGCTACGACGCGCCTTCCTGACCCTGTCACTTCCTTGCCTCAAGCGTCGACTGACTCGCATCAAATCGTCTGATTCGCCACAATCCCGTTAAATCGCACTCGCGTGTCGATGTTGCGGACAGGTTTTATTGCACAGGAGCTTTTCGGATGTCTCTGCGGGGAAAGAATGCGTTGGTGACGGGTGCGTCACGTGGGATCGGTCGAGGTTGTGCCGTGGAAGTCGCCCGAGCCGGCGCGAACGTCGCCATCAACTATTACTCGCACGCCGATGAAGCAGAAGAAGTGGCAAAAGAGTGTCGCTCGTTCGGCGTGAAAGCCATCATTCTGCAGGGCGACGTCTCGGATCGCGAACGGGTGGAAGGTATGGTCGCCGAGACCGCCAAGGAATTCGGGCAACTCGACCTGTTCGTTTCGAATGCCGTGTACAGCGATCGCCAACCGATGCTGGAAGCCGACCTGAAAGGCTTTGAACGGACGATCAATGTCGGCATGTGGGGCGCCTTCTATGGAGTTCGGGCGGCAGCTTTGCAGATGGTCAAACAGAAGACGCCAGGTTCAATCGCCGTCATCAGTTCGCCTCATGCCGTCATCCCGATCCCGACGGCCATGGCATACAACATGGCCAAAGCCGCCATCGACCACATGGCGCGCACCGCCGCCATCGAATTGGCCCCGAATCGGATTCGCGTCAACATCGTGCACCCAGGCTGGATCGATACCCCCGGCGAACGCAAGTTCTTCACCGAAGAACAACTTGAACAAGGCGCCAAAGGACTGCCCTGGAAGCGTCTCGGCCGTCCCGATGAAATTGGCAAGGGCGTCGCCTACATCCTGAGCGACGACGCCGACTACATGACCGGCAGCACATTGACGATTGACGGTGGTGTCAGCCTGCCCTGGTGGTCCAACCGCTCCGAAGGAGCCATGTAGGCCGCCACAGGCGGCGTTCATGCGCGTCGCATGACGGGCGCAAATAGGCTGGTCGCTTGCGCGTCGAAGCTTCCATGCCGGATAGAACAACGAAAGTGGGGTGGCACGACTTTGGAGTCCCCGACAAGGCCGTGACTCCAAAGTCGTAGGGTGGGACAAGGCGTCTGCAGCGCAGTCCCACTATCTTCGAACGAAAGGACCGCATCTGCCGTCCCTGTTTTTTCCGGTTCGAATCGGACTTCGATTCAGCAATCGTCGCGTGAACTGCTTCGTCACCGCATTCTCACACAAACAGCGCGCGAACGACCAACTATCCCGCTCCGCGTACGAACCCGCCTGTGGCGGCTGGCCGCGCCTAATTCGTCTGCGGCAGCTACAATCCCCATAGCTGATCGCACGGCTTTATATTCCCGCTTTTTGCCTTACTGAAGAAACGTCTATGCCCGCCAAGTACACGATCGGAATCGACCTCGGCACGACCAACAGCGCCCTGGCTTACGCCGCGCTCGATGCCGAACATCCCGAAGTCAAACTGTTGCCAATCCCTCAATTGGTCGCGCCGGCAACTGTCGAATCGCGGGAGCTCTTGCCTTCGTTTTTGTACCTGGCCACCAAACAGGAAGGATCCACCGGCGCTTACGACCTGCCCTGGTCTCAAGGTCGCGATTTTGCGGTCGGAGAAATGGCCCGTCGGCAATCGGCCGAACTGCCTGATCGAACCGTCGGAGCGGCAAAGTCCTGGTTGTGCCACAGCAAAGTCGATCGGCATCAGGCCATTCTGCCTTGGGGAGCCGGTGATGATGTGCCCAAGGTCTCGCCCGTGACAGCCTCGCGCCGCTACCTGGAACATCTGGTCGCCGCCTGGCATCAGGCCTTTCCAGACGCACCTCTTGCCGATCAGAACGTCGTCTTGACCGTGCCTGCTTCATTTGATGCGAGCGCGCGAGAACTGACACGCGAAGCAGCATCGGCGGCCGGCCTGCCTGACTCGATGGTCTTGCTCGAAGAACCTCAATCCGCCGTGTACGCCTGGTTGACGGCGATCGGCGATCGCTGGCGCAAAGTGCTGAAGGTTGGCGAAACCATGCTCGTGTGCGACGTCGGCGGCGGCACGACCGACCTGACGTTGGTCGGCGTCACTGACGAAGAAGGCGAGCTGACACTGAAGCGAGTTGCCGTCGGCAATCATCTGCTGGTTGGCGGCGACAATATGGACCTGGCGCTTGCTCATCACGTCGCGGGTCTGTTCGCCAAGAAGGGCGTCAACCTCGATCCCTGGCAATCGATCTCCCTTTGGCACTCTTGCCGTCAGGCGAAGGAAACGCTGTTGGCAGCCGGTGGCCCGAAGAAACATCCGATCTCGGTGCTCGGTCGAGGCAGCAAGCTGATCGGCGGAACGGTGACCGTCGAAGTCACGCGAGAATCCGTTGTGCAACTACTGGAAGACGGGTTTTTCCCCAGTTGTCAAGTCGCAGACAAGCCGGCCCGGCAACGCGCGTCGGGCTTCCAGGAAATCGGTTTACCGTACGAAGCGGATGCGTCGGTCACTCGGCATCTGGCGGCATTTCTGCAAAGCCACGGAGGTGATGATGGCAATCCTGTGAGACCCACACACGTACTGTTTAACGGAGGCGTGTTTAAGGCTGATCCGCTGCGGACCAGGTTGCTCGACACATTGAAAGCCTGGTTCCCTGACCAGCCGCCTCAACTGCTGGAAGGAATTCACGATCTGGACCATGCGGTCGCTCGCGGTGCCGCCTACTATGGTTGGGCCAAGGTGAATGGTGGAGTGCGCATTCGCGGGGGAACGGCTCGCAGCTATTACATCGGCATCGAAACCGCGGGTCTGGCGATTCCCGGAGCGCCACGTCCTTTGCGCGCCTTGTGTGTCGTCCCGTTCGGGATGGAAGAAGGTACGGAACTGGACGTCCCATCGGACGCCATCGGTCTCATCGTCGGTCAACCCGCTCATTTCCGTTTCTTTAGTTCGTCGACACGGAAGGACGACCAGCCAGGTGTGCGACTGCAACGTTGGAGCGAAGAGGAAATCCTCGAAACCGACTCGCTGGAGGCGACGCTACCCAAAGACGACGCCATCGATGACCACTACGTCCCCGTGCAATTTCAGACTCGGCTGACCGAGTTAGGAGTGCTCGAATTGTGGTGTGTCAGCCAACGCGGCAGCGGTCGCTGGAAACTCGAATTCAGTGTGCGGGAAGACGCCGCTGCAACGGGCGCCTAACAACCAACGCCTGACGAGCCAAGAAACTCGTCGTTGCAGGAATACCGCCGCGTTTGGAAATATCCATCAACAGCGGTCGCGGCAGTTTGATCCGCTCTTCAACGAGACTCGTTCATACAATGGAATATGACGTGCTCGATAGAGTCCGAGCGCCCATGGCACCGCGATCCTCGTAAGGGGTTTTCTACCGAGATGGAACGGCTGAAACGATTGTTGACGCCGCCGTTGATTGTGCTCGCCAGCCTGCTGATGTGGTTGGAAGAGTGCCTGTGGGTCTTGCTGAAGCGGATCACCGCCTGGATCGATCTGGTCCCCTTCGTCCGGCGACTCGAGGCGGCATTACTTCGATTGCCGCCATATCCGATGATGATCGTGTTTCTGTTGCCGATGACGCTGCTGTTTCCTCTGAAGATTGTTGCCGTGTATTGGGCGACCAAAGGGTACTGGTTGGCGAGTCTCGGGTTACTTGCCACAGCCAAGGTGCTGGGCACCGCCGTCGTGGCGCGGATGTACGTAGTCTGTCAGCCGAAACTGAAAACGATTGGCTGGTTTTGTCGTCTGCACGATTGGCTGATTGCCACGCGCGATCATCTGTACGCTGCAGTCCGAGCGATGCCGGTCTATCAACGGGTTCGTGCACAATTGACCGCCATCAAGCGGGCTGCCCGGACGTTGATGACGAAGTGGACAGGCCGCCGCGGCATCTGGATTCGCTGGCGCGCCATTCGACGCTGGCACCGTCACAGGAATCGAGCAGCGCCTGGCAATCCGACCGCAAGCGAACGGTGACGATGATTCGAGCGGTATCGGACGGCGATTCCTACGGCTTACGCATCGCTGGACCATCGAAGACGATTTCGAAGGTCTGCTTTTCGTGCAGCATTTTCGATTCGACTTGAACGGTATCTCGAACAAGTCGCGCTGCACCTGGCACTGGAATCAGAATTTTGACGGCACCATCCTCGACTGGAAACGTCTGATTGGACTTATACCGAATTTTCTGGTCGTAGCTGTCAGTCCCTTTGACGAATCCCGTCAGATCAGACGCCTTGTATTTACCCGATTTCCCGGGCAGTTTGATCAAGACAACGATGTTGTATTCTTCACCTGGACGCGGGTTGCGCGGATCGGCCCAAGCACTGAAACTGCCCTTCGTCTGGGCGTAACCAGGAATGCGCAGGTTTCCGATACCAGCCTCAGTTCCCGAGCCCGATTCGCCAAGTCCAATACCTTTGCCACCCGTTCCGACACGCAATCCCTGTCCCATATCGGCGTCCGGTCCTGATCCTTCCAGCAACCGCGCCACGTCTGTCATTTGCAACGGCGCGGATTCCCCGGCATCAATCGGCAGGTCCGAGTCCAGCGTGAACTCACCATCCTCCACGTTGATATCGCCCGGCAGCCCCCACACGCCGACCGTTTCCTCCCGTTTCGCAGAAGACATCACGAAGAAGGCGAGCGAGGTCAGAATGGTCGCATGCAACAGCAACGAGGTCATCGCACCAACCAACCCACGCCGTGAAACCCAACTGCTGAACCAGCCCTGTTCAGAGTCGTTGCCGGACTTCGACTGATTCGTCCATTCCAAAAATCGCTGGAACCAAGTCTGGCGGGAGCGTCGGCGGAAATGCGCGAATTCGACGCCTTCCTCGCTCGCCACGTCAGGAGCAATGCTTGTCGAAACAGGATCCGCTTCAATGGAATACGAAGAAGTCGCCGCAGAGGGAGCAGGTTGCGGTACTTGTCGTTCGCGACGTACTGCCAGCCAGGCCGGGACGTCAGGCGGGACATCGGCCGGGGGTGCCACGTTCCCTCGGGCATCGGAATGAACGGCAGATGTCGGCATGATCGCCGCCTTGAGGAAAAAAGCTGTTCCTGTCAAAGTCGCTGCCAACGTCCCCGTTGGCGTCTATCATCGACCCGCCAGATTATACGTCGTCCGATCCTGGATTGTGACTGCAAAAATTGGTCGCATTGCTTCACAGTTCTTGCAAGTCGGCCAAAGACCGCTGATCGGACGTCGGCCTGACATCATTATTACGTACTTAAACCCCGTCAGACTGCGACGGTTGCACCCTTTTTGAATCAGTTTTCATTGATGGAGTTGAGATGTCTGAAATCCGCAGAATTGGCGTCACGCAGCGCTGGTCGGATATCGTTGTTCACAATGGAACCGCACATTTTGTTGAGGTCGCTGACGAGCCGCAGCAGAACGTCCGCGGCCAGGTGGCTCAAATCCTGACTCAAATCGATGGTCGACTGGCAACGATCGGCAGCAACAGGACGCGGTTGTTGCAGGTGTTGATCTACCTTGCGGATCTGTCAGATGGTCCCATTCTGAATGAACTCTGGGACAGTTGGGTTCCGCAGGGAAATGCTCCCGCCCGAGCCTGTGTTCAGGCCGGGTTGTCACCTGGTTATCGAGTGGAAATGGTCGTGACGGCTGCGGCAGACGCGTGATCATTGATCCGATCGCTCAGCAGGCACACGTCTGCCAAACCGACGATCAGCAACCCGAGACTGACGACAGCATTCACATTGAAAAAGGCGATATTCACTTTCGTCAAATCTGCAGGTGTCACCAGCGAATGTTCATAGATCAGCAGGCCGGCCACGGCCACGACGCCGGCTAGAAAAATCAGTCCCATCCCGGCGAAATACCACAGCGCGAACAGACTGGCGATGGTGATCAGATGGCTGACCAATGCCACGCGCAATGCTGTTGGAATACCCCAGCGCGCGGGGATGCTGAACAGGTGTTGTGATCGATCGAAATCAGCATCCAGGCAGGCATACAGGATGTCGAACCCGCCCGCCCATAAAAAGATCACCGCCGACAACAGCGCGGGCGTCA
>Ga0105238_10000686_pt1 | contig 35493 bp, 30 predicted proteins | sample KBSC34metaG_FD_81526 | JGI IMG/M metagenome (GOLD analysis project Ga0105238, IMG submission 81526) | Corn rhizosphere microbial communities from Kellogg Biological Station, Michigan, USA - KBS C3-4 metaG | ecosystem: Host-associated > Plants > Roots > Rhizosphere > Soil | place: Michigan, USA...
CCCAGGTACCGACCCAGTTGCCCTCGCGGTCGAACTTCGCCACGCGGGAATTGATGTAGCCGTCGCTGATGTAGACATTGCCGGCTGAATCCCAGGCCATGTCGGTGACCTGGCGAAACAGGCCATTGATCGGCGGCAGCGGCGGTTTGGGGTGCTCCAGCGGATGCGCACTCTCATCGGCGGCCTCGGCCTTGCGGCCCAGGACCAGGGTCACCCTGCCCTGGGGGTTGAAGCGGACGACGACGTCCGAGCCCTTGTCGGCCACCCAGATGTTGTCGTCGCGATCGATGCGTACGGCGTGGGCATACGACCATGCATAGAGATTTCGGCCGATCTCGCGCAGAAACTTGCCGTCGGCATCGAACTCCAGCAGCTGCGCGGCGGCGGCGCCGTAGGCAGGCCCGCTGGTGTTGCCGCGTGACAGCACGAAGATGTGGCCCTTGGAATTGACGGCGATGCCCGCGACCTCACCGAAGTACATATCCGCCGGCAGGTGCAGAAAATCCGGCACCGAGTCGAACGGTATCTCCGGCGGCTGCGCTTGGGCCGCGCCCTCCACCCTTACCGACAGCAGCAACGTCGCACCGAGCGCCAGCCACATCGCTTTCATGTCCATCCCCCTGAAACCGATTCATCCCCCGCCCCATGATCAGTGGAGGTCTACAATGCGTCAACACGGGAGGCGCTCGAGGAGTCCTGCATGTATCACGGGTATACCGGTCTATGGGGCATCCTGGTTCTGATCGCCGATGTCTGGGCCATCGTCAACATCTTCCAAAGTGGCGCCTCGACCGAAAGAAAAGTCCTGTGGACGGTGCTCGTGATTCTGCTGCCCGTCCTCGGATTCATCATCTGGCTGCTCGCGGGCCCGCGGACCGGTAGGTCGTAAGCGCACCTGCCATGCGCTCGTTGAGCCTGCCGGTTGGAACCTCGCGGGCCTCCCCGCTGTGGTCTCGCCGGTGTGACTTTTGTGCAAGTCGCCCGGAAGGCTTCGCCATTGACAAACTGGCGAAAATCGCGCCGGGCCCTGTTTTTGCCGGCGCTTAACCGCGTGGAGGACGTGGGGTCCCGGCTGTTCTCCGAGGCTGTCGCGATCTATCGTATCGTGTTGGCCGGTCTTCACGATCGGGCTCCCGAGCCCTAGAGAATTCAGCACCCTGGCACCCCCAGGCGGAAAAGGCAGGTTGATGGCGTCCAGGCGGCTTCCGTTGGGTCTGGTTGGGGTGCTCGTTGTGGCGCTCGCCCTGTTCAGCTGGGCTTTGTTCCATGGAACGCGCTCGTCCCCACCCTCGCCACCGCCAGCGACGGCCATCGCGGTGGCGAAGGTCGAACGGCGCGACGTTCCTGTCTCGATCAATGCGTTGGCGCAGGCCCAGGGCTGGCAGACGGTGGTGGTACGCGCCCAGGTGAATGGCACCTTGTTGCGGGTCCCCGTGCGCGAGGGCTCGGACGTGGCCAAGGGCGAGCTGATCGCCGAGATCGACGCCGCACCCTTCCGTGCGGTGCTCACGCAGGCCGAAGGGGCCTTGAGTCGCGACCAGGCTCAGCTCGAACTGGCCAGGCTCAAGCTGACCCGCTATCGGCAGCTGGGGGAAGAGGACTCCATTGCCGGGCTGGATGTGGATAGCCAGGCCGCCCTGGTCAGCCAGCTGGAAGGCACGGTCATGGTCGACCGGGGTGAAGTCGCGGCCGCCCGGGTCAATGTGGACTACACCCGCATCGTTGCGCCGGTCGCGGGGCGCGTCGGCGTTCGCTACGTCGATGCGGGCAACGTGGTCTCCACGATGGATACCTCCGGCATCGTGACCATCAACCAGATCTCGCCGATCGCGGTGACTTTCACCGTGCCGCAGGGCGAGTTTCAACGCCTCTCGCAGGCCTCCGACGGCTTTCGCAAGACATTGGTCACCGAAGCGTACAGCCAGGAGAGCGGCCAGCTTCTGGACACCGGCGAGCTGGTGGTGGTCGACAACCGCGTGGACCCGGCCACCGCCACCGTGCAACTGAAGGCCCGCTTCGAGAACCCGGAGCGCCACTTGTGGCCGGGCCAGCTGTTGAACGTCAGACTGACACTGCAGACGGTGCACAACGTGCTGGCGCTGCCCAGCGTCGCGGTCAACCAGGGACCCAAGGGCCCCTACACCTACGTGGTCAAGGACAACACCGCGGTGATGCGTCCGCTGGAGATCGACCTGCGGCAGGATGAGATCACGGTCGTCAGATCCGGCGTCGAGGCGGGAGAGACCGTGGTCATCGAAGGCCAGACCTCGCTGCGCCCGGGCGCCAAGGTCGCGGTGCGCCGGCCCACTGAAGCGGTGGCTGACGATCCCGGCGGCCAGCCTCCCAGAACATGAACATCTCCGGGCCCTTCATCCGCCGGCCGATCGCGACCTCTCTGATCGCCGCCGCCCTGCTGGGCCTGGGCTTGATCGCCTATTTCAACCTGGGGGTCGCAGCGCTCCCCCAGGTGGACGCCCCCACGATCCAGATCAACGCCTCGTTGCCGGGGGCGAGCCCGGAAACCATGGCCTCGAATGTGGCCACACCGCTGGAGCGCCAGCTCGCGCTGATCACCGGCGTCTCGCAGATGACCTCCAGCAGCAGCCTCGGCCGGACCTCCGTCACTCTGCAGTTCGACCTGGACCGCAACATCGACGCCGCTGCCCAGGACGTGCAGTCGGCGATCAATGCCGCCGGCGGCCAGTTACCCACCAACCTGCCCAGCCCGCCAACGCTGCGGAAAGTCAACCCGGCGGACAACTCCGTGCTGATCATCGCGATGTCTTCCGACACGCTGCCCATCAACATCATCAGCGACTACGCCGACAATATCGTCGCCCAGCAGGTGTCGCATATCAGGGGGGTCGGCCAGGTCAATCTCGGCGGCTTCCGCAAGCCCGCCATCCGCATCCAGATCGATCCGCGCAAAGCCGCGGCGCTGGGACTGCAACTGGACCAGATCCGCTCGACCATCGCCCAAGCCACCGTCAATGCCCCCAAGGGCCAGCTCATCGGACGCCAGCGCAGCCTGACCGTCTACACCGACGACCAGGCCGTCGACACTCAGACCTGGAACGACCTCATCGTCGGCTACAAGAACGGCGCACCAATCCGCGTCAGCGACCTCGGCGGTGCCCGCTTCAGCGTCGAGGACAATCAGGGCGGCGGCTACAGCGAGGTCGGCCGGGCCGGCAAGTTCGAGTCGCTCAAGAGCGGCCCGGCCGTACACGTCATCGTTTACAAGCAGCCCGGTGCCAACGTCATCGAGACGGTCGAGGCGGTGAAGGCCGCCCTGCCCCAACTGCGCGCCAGCGTACCACCCGCCATCAACATGGACGTCATTGCCGACCGCACGCTCACCATCCGGGCTTCGGTGTACGAGGTGAAAAAAACGCTGCTGATCACCGTCGGCCTGGTGGTGCTGGTGATCTTTCTGTTCCTGCGCAACGTCGTGGCAACCGCCATTCCATCGGCCGTGATCCCCGTGTCGCTGCTGGCGACCGCGGCGGTGATGCTGGCGGCGCATTTCACCCTGGACAATCTGAGCCTGATGGCATTGACCGTCGCCGTCGGCTTCGTCGTCGATGACGCCATCGTGATGGTCGAGGCGATCTGGCGGCGCGTCGAGCACGGTCAGCGGCCGTTCGAGGCCGCGCTCGCCGGGACCGGCGAGATCGGCTTCACCATCCTGACCATCTCGATCTCACTGATCACGGTGTTCACGCCCGTCATGTTCATGGGCGGGGTCGTCGGCATCATCATGCGTGAGTTCGCCCTGACGCTCAGCGCGGCGGTGCTGGTGTCGGTAGTCCTGTCTCTGACGCTGACTCCGATGCTGTGCGCGCGTTATTTGTCGGCACCCAAGCCGCCGACCTCGAGAATCATCCGCGCTCTGGAGAATGGCTTCCGGCGACTCGAGCTCAGCTACGCCAATGGGTTGGAGATCGTGCTGCGCCACAAGGTCGCGACCGTCGTGGTGTTCGGGTGCACGCTGACATTGGCGGCGACGTTATACGCCACTGCCCGCACCGGGTTCTTCCCGCAGCAGGACACGGGCTTCCTGCAGGGCACGCTGGTTGCGCCGCAGGGCGCCTCCTATGCCTACACGGACGAGAAGGCGCTCGAGGCGGCGAAGATCATCGCGGCGGATCCCGACGTCTATGAGGTTCACTACAACGCCGGCAGCTCGGCCCAGGCTTCGCTGAACGCCGGTCTGCGCTCGCTGGAAGACGGCCGCACGGCCACCGCCAATGAGATCATCGACCGTCTGCGCCCCCAGTTCGCGCAGATCGTGGGCGCCCAGGTGATCATGCAGGCGCTGCAGGACATCACGATCGGCGGCCGCGTCGGCCGTGCCCAGTACCAGTACACCCTGTTCGACAGTGACCTGGATGAGCTGAACGAGTGGGCACCGCGCCTCGTGGATGCGCTGCAACGGGCTCCCGAGCTCAAGGACGTCACCTCGGACCAGCAGTCGCAGGCGCCCTCGGCGAACCTGGCCATCGACCGCGACGCCGCCGGCCGCTTTGGTATCTCACCGACCGACATCGACGCCGCCATCTACAACCAGATCGGCCAACGGCAGGTGGCGCAGTACTTCACCCAGCTGAACGCCTATCGGGTCATCATGGAGGCCCCGCCGGATCTGCAGATCGGGCCGGAGCTGTTCAACGCCGTCTTCCTGGTCTCACCGCGCACGGGCAAGCCCGTCCCTTTGAGCAGCCTGGTGAAAGTCGATACCACCCGAACGCGAAGCCTCTCGATTCAACACCAGGGCCAGTTCCCGGCCTCGACGATCTCCTTCAACCTGGCCCCCGGGGTCTCCCTGGGTACCGCGACGGCGGCGGTGGAAAGGATGCGTCAGGAGCTGGGGACCCCGGCCACCCTGCAGGGCTCGTTCCAGGGCAATGCCCAGGCGTTCCAGCAATCCCTGAAGGACGAGCCGGTGCTGATCCTGGCGGCGCTGCTGTGCGTGTATGTGATCCTCGGTGTGCTGTATGAGAGCTACGTTCATCCCCTGACGATCCTCTCCACCCTGCCCTCGGCGGGCCTGGGCGCGCTGCTCGCCCTGCGCCTTGCCGGTCACGACCTCGATGTGATCGGCATCATCGCGATCATTCTGTTGATCGGCATCGTCAAGAAGAACGGCATCATGATCGTCGACGTCGCCCTCAAGCTGGAACGCGAGGAAGGGTTGGATGCGGAGGAAGCGGTCCGGCGAGCCTCTCACCAACGGCTGCGACCGATCCTGATGACCACGGCCTGCGCCTTCCTCGGCGGCCTGCCGATGATCCTCGGCAGGGGCACCGGGTCGGAATTCCGCCAGCCGCTCGGCTGGGCCATCGTCGGAGGACTGATCGTGTCGCAAGTCCTTACGCTGTTCAGCACGCCGGTGATCTACATCTACCTCGATCGCCTGCGCCGCAGGTTTGAACGTGTCGCAGAGATCCCGGGCGCGGAGTCACCGGGCAACCAGATCCCAAGCGCCAACACCCCGCCTGCGCCCGCCCCGACAGCCCATTCCCCCTGAGGTAAGCCTCGCTGCGCCGTTGCGCGATGCAGGCGGCGGGGGAAATCCATGGGGTCAGTCCGCCAGCGGACCGGGGCGCATCTGGAAATGCACCACCAGCGGCTTGGTCCCTTTGCCGCCTTCCTTGTGCCACGGCGTGCGATCGCCGCTCGTCACCCACAGGCCGCGTCCCTTCCACCCTGCATGAGCGTCATCGATCCGCCCTTCCATCCCCTTCATGTAGAAGCCCAGGGGGTAAGGAATGCGCAACGTAACGAACTCGCCACGCACCAGCGCATGCACGCCGTCGAAGAGATTGCCGGTGGCGATGGGGACGTCGGCGCCGAGGCCGAGCGTGTCGTGCTGATCGACCCAGGTGTAGTAACTGGACTCGACACTGAATTGCGGCTCATCCGCGAAACCCGGCCCGGGGAGCTTGTGCAGCGTCCAGCCCTCCGGACACTGATCGCCGGTAGCCTTGGGTCCGTTCAACGGGCCCTTGCACTTGCGGCGGTCGAACTCGCCCAGGTGGCCGCTGCCTAGCGACACCCACACCACGCCGTTGCTGTCTATGTCTGCCCCACGCACGCCGAAGCCGGGCAACGGCACGTTGTAGATCTCGCTGAGCTGCGTACGCGGGTCGAAACGAATCAGCGCGCCGGGAAACTGGAACGCCACCGATCCCCACACCGAGCCGTCGGCCGGGTTGGGCATGACCGCGTAGAAAGAGCCCGCGATGCGCTGATCGAGCTTTGGATTCGGCGCCTGACCCGGCTCGACCCATTCATCGCGGCGCCCGTTGCCATTGGTATCCAGAACAAACGGTGCCCACCCCTGTGAGGCCGCTGCATCGCCGGTCGCGAGGAACTTCCTGCTATCCAACCAACCCACGACGGGGCCGCCGCCGCTGGTCCAGATCGTGTCGTTCGCGTCGGCGGCGAACTGCAGGTGATGGGTGCTGAAACAGGTGTCTACGAAGGTGTACTTGCCGCTCTTGGGATCGTAAACGGCGAGCTGTCGCCCGGAGCGCTCCAGCGGGAAGGCCTTCGCGGACGGATGCTCCGAGCCTCGCTTGCAGAACGCCGGATTGTCCGGAGCGCGAATGCGCGCCGTGTACCATACGCGGCCCTGCGCATCGAGCATCGGATTGTGCGCGTTCGCTTTGCTGTTCCAGATGCGCTCGTCACCCCAGTAAGGTGAAGGCGCAATCACGGGGTCAGCGTGCGTGCTGGGCGTATCCGCATCCCGCACGGGGGCGTGAAACGTCGTGGCCACGCGGCGCGTGGGATCGAAGATGGGAAACTCATCCGTGCTCAGCTCCGGCGAGCCGTAGAGGGGGCCGTAACCGTTGACCGTCGGATGGCGGCGGTCGGTTCCCGAAAGATCGTGCAGATAGGATTTCGGGCTGGCCCAATCCTGGACGGTGGCCACGACATTGCGCTCCGCGCCCGTCGGTCGTTTCGGCGCAGCCGCCGGCAGCTCGCCCCGCGCGATGCGATCCGTCCAGTCCGCGAGATACTTCAGCGGAACTCCGTGCAGTTGGCCGAGCGCAATGCCCACCATGTCCCGACCGGCCTGGCCCGATTGGATGCGCCGCACCCACGCATCCTGCGAGGAGCTGAACTTGCCCAGGCTCGGCGGCAACGTTCGGGTGGCCAGATTGCCGAGCTGGTGACAGCCGACGCAGCCCATGTTCTTTATCCACATGAGGTATTCGTTGCGGCCGCCGTGCAACTGTGCAGTCTCCGAGGGCTGCGGCAACTTCAACATCGCGTACCAATACGCCGCCGGATAGACGCGGGCCGCCGTCGCGGCGTCGGGGGCGGTGACAGCCGTCAGGTCGAGGTGTTTTCCGGGAGCGCCCTGGACGGGTGTGGAGTCGGTGAGTCCATAACCGCGCACCCACACCTTGTAGGTTGCCGCGGGAAGATCGGGAATCAGATAGCGGCCTCGATCGTCGGTGACGACGATCTTCGCGTAGCGCGTTGCGAAAGCGTTGGTCTCAGCGATGACCCAGACGCCCGCCTCCGGGCCTTTGGAGCTCGTGACGATCCCTGCGATATCGTCATTGTCGATCTTGATCTGGCGCGCAGGCGACTCCGGGGCGGCAGTGGCGCTCGCGACGATGAGGGCGGCGGCAAGGGCTGTGCACGGCCGCGAGCTGCGGCAGACGGCCGGTGAGGCCGCTGGACGGGACGGTGACATCACTTCAATCGCGCCTTTTGAGAGTTGTGCCCGATTCTAGGCCGGTTGCCGTACGGAAATCTCCGGCCTGCATATAACTTATTGATCTATATGGAAAACGTCGCATCCGGGTCGGGCACCCTGCAGCTTGGGGCGCGCGCGTCCGGCGCGCGGCGGCCGACACCCTGGCACTGTGCTGCGCGTCACAATGCGCGCGCGGAGCGCACCCGATCGACCCACGCTTCAACCCGACATCCTTCTTTCCCAACACAACACATCCAACACGCGCCGGTGTTTGAAACTGCAACGGGCGTACATATTTCCATCGCATTTTGTGCGGCGCTACGCGCTTTATGTCGCACCCTTAGGCCAAACTAGCTGCAACGTGGCGGTTGTTCCTGGCTGCATGTTCTGCAGGCACGGCTCATTGCAGCGGCAAGTGAGCGTTGCGACCTGGATCACACATCGGCGGAGCGCCCTTTCGCGCTCGAGCAGTGAGTGGTTCACGCCGACACAGCAGCTGGAGAACGGATCGCAAGCGGGTTTTACCTCTGGAGGACGGCATGAATATTCGGATCAAGCAAGCGTTGATAGCCGCCGGCATGGCGACAGCGATGGCGCTGCCGATGTCGACTCAGGCTTCGGACGGAACACTCACTTTCACGGGCGCCGTGACGGCCAACAGCTGCACGCTCAAGGTCAACGGTGTCACCGGTGCGACGGCGACCGTGGCGCTCCCTACCGTAGACACGGCGGCGCTGTCCAATGTCGCGCCCAGAACGACGGCGGCCGGAACGTTCTTCAGCATCGACGTCAGTGCCTGCACGGCCGTGCAGGACATCGGCGGCACTGCAGCGCCCAGCACGGTGCAGATCTATTTCGAGGCCGGCCCGAATGTCGATGAGACGACGGGTGGTCTCATCAACACGGCGGTTGGCGGCAGCAATGTGGAGGTGAACCTCTACAACGCTTCCGGAGCGACCGTGGTCGGTACGCAGATCAAGCCGGGTACGCCCACGAATCAGCCCCCAACGCAGGTCGCCACGACGGATGCCACGCACTGGTTCTATGCCGGGTACTCGACGGCCGGCGGCGGCGGTGCCGCGGCTACCGCGGGTGCAGTGAGCACGTCGATCACGTACTCGCTGGTCTACCTGTAAGCGCGATCGGAGAGTGACGAGTACCGGAGCTCACACCTGAGCAACTGTGCGCAGCGGCCCCTGCGGCGGCTGCGCACAGTGTCCCCGACTGAAAAAAGATGACGATGCGGCAACGCCTGTCGATGTGTGCACTCCGTGCTGGCAAGATCGTCCCGCTGGCGTTGCTCGTTGCCACGCTCTTCACAGCCGCTCCTCGTGCGGCCGCGGGCGTCGTCGTCGACGGCACCCGGGTCGTGTATCCGGCGGCCAAACGCGAGGTGACGATCAATATCGACAACCCCGGGAGCGTTCCTTCGCTCGTGCAGGCGTGGCTCGATGCAGGAGACCCGCATGCAAGACCGGGAGACTCGAAGGTACCGTTCGTCCTGACGCCCCCGTTGTTCAGGCTCGATCCCACCAAAGTGCAGAGCCTGCGTCTGGTCTACACCCACGATCCGCTGCCTGCGGACCGTGAATCGCTCTTCTGGCTCAACGTTCTCGACATTCCCCCGCGTGCCGCGGCCAATTCCGATGCACCCAATCAGCTGGAGCTGGCCTTCAAACACCGTATGAAGGTGTTTTTCAGGCCGGCGGGTCTGTCGGGCTCGGCGCTCGATGCGCCCGGGCGAATGACATGGAAGCTGCTGTCCAAGGACGGGAAACTCGTCGGCATCCAGGCGAACAACCCAGGTCCTTACCATGTCTCGATGTCCAAGATCATCGTGACGCTGGCGGGCCAGCCCATCACCATTAACGCGGATATGGTGGACCCGTTCGCGAGCCGCAGCTTCGCTCTGCCCCAGCCGGCCGCCGCGCCCAGCGGGCCGGTCGCCCTGGAATACTGGTTCGTCAACGACTATGGCGGCAGCGTAAAAGCCACGGCTTCTGCGTCGGCGGCACCCTGATCCGGATGCTAGCCCTGTGGCGATCCGCGACGGGCGTGGAAGTCTTCCGGAACTGCTGACTTGCCTTATTCTGGCGGCTGCATGCGCGCCGGCCACCCTTTTTGCAGCAACTGCGCCGGCGGCGGCGACAGCAGCGGCGCCCGAGCAGACCGCCGCCACGGCGCCTGTGCAAATCGCGACTGCAGCACCCGCGCAGATCTCAGCCGCGGCACCCGTGCTGACGGCCGCTGCAACGCCGGTGCAGGCCGCCGCGGCGGCGCCTGTGGAGTTTGACTCGGCCTTTCTGCGTGGCGGTGCCCAGGTCGACGTTTCGCGCTTCTCACGAGGCAACCCCGTGCTGCCCGGGGACTACCTGGTCGACCTGCAGGTCAACGGCAAGTGGATAGGCCACGCCTCGGTTCGATTCGTTGCCCAGCCCAACAGCGATATCGCCCTGCCTTGCATCGAGCGCACGCTTCTCGCGCGCCTGGGCCTGGATTTCCAGAAGCTGTCGGAGTCGGCACGCGCCCAAGTGCAGAACGCACGCTCGGGAGGCTGCGTGGACCTGCCAGCGATGATCCCGGAAGCGACGGTGTCATTCGACCTCTCTCAGCTGCGGCTGGATATCACCGTGCCCCAGGCCGCCATGCTCCACAAGCCCCGTGGCTATGTCGGACCGGAGCTCTGGGACACCGGCGTGACGTCGGCCACCCTGGGCTACAACCTCAACGCCTATCGCTCTGCCAGCTCGGAGCTGACCACGACCGTGGGCCATCTGGACCTGGCACTGGGAATCAACTATGGAAGCTGGCACTTGCGCCAGCGATCTTCGCTCGAGGTCACCTCTGACCAGCCCTCCAGCTACCAGAACATCGCGACCTTCCTGACTCACGATATTCCCGCGATCCGCAGCGACCTGACGGTGGGCGACAGTTTCACCGATGGGGCCGTGTTCGACAGCTTCGGATTCCGCGGAGTCTCCCTGGCCACCGACGATCAGATGCTGCCGGACTCGCAGCTCGAATACGCACCTGTGGTGCATGGGATTGCGCGCACCAACGCGCGCGTCCTCATCACCCAGAACGGCAACACCATCCTGGAGACCACCGTGTCGCCCGGTGCATTCGAGATCAACGATCTGTACGCCACCGGCTACGGCGGCGACCTGCACGTCACGATCTATGAGGCCGATGGCAGCCAGAGCACCTTCACCGTGCCGTACGCCTCCGTGGTACAGCTGCTGCGTCCCGGGGTCTGGCGCTACACTGCGGTGGCCGGCGAAGTGCAGCAGCCCTCTCTCGCCGGGACCGAGCGTTTCGCTCAAGCGACGCTGCAGCATGGCTTCAATAACTATCTCACCGGCTACGGCGGGGCGATCGGTGCAGAACACTACGTCGCCGGGCTGCTGGGGATCGCTGTCAACACCGCAATGGGCGCGGTTGCGCTCGATGTGACCGAGGCCAGGGCGGCGGCCCTCGCGGATACCCATTCGTCCAGCGGCCAGAGCCTGCGGTTGTCGTTCAGCAAGCTCGTTACCCGGACCCACACGAACATTGCGCTCTCCACGTACCGCTATTCCTCCAGCGGCTATTACTCGTTCAGCGACGCGCAGACGGCTCCACAGGCCGCAGGCACGGAACCCGGTCCCGACACTGTGGGTCGCGCGCGCAGTCAATGGCTGGTCAACATCAACCAGACCCTGCCGGGTCGCTGGGGCAACTTCTACGTGTCTGCCTCGGTACGCAACTACTGGCAGTCCGCGGGAACGACGGTGCAGTATCAGGGCGGCTACACCAATCACATCCGCTTCGGGCGCACGAGCCTCAGCTACAGCATCTCGGCTGCGCGCCAGAAAAATGTGATGACCGGCAAGCCCGACGACCAGTTGCAGCTGAACTTCTCACTCCCCCTCGGCCACTCCCCCCACTCGCCCATGCTGTCCGCCACCCTCAACCAGGACACGACTGCAGGGGTGCGCACTCACGGTGGACAGCAACTGATCAACGGCACGTGGGGGGAGAGCAACCAGCTCAGCTACAGCGCTTCCGCCAACCAGTCGGCGGGTGGCAACTCCTTCGCCGCCGACGGCCAGTATCGCAGCACTTACGCCGGCCTGTCCGCCAGCGTGAGTGCGGGAAGCGGCTATTCACAGCAATCGGTGGGCGCCACAGGCGGTGTGGTAGTCCATCCGGGCGGCGTCACCCTGGCAAACCAGATGACCGACACCATCGGTATCGTGGAGGCCATCGGCGCCCAGGGCGCCCGGGTAACCAACAACGTGGGGACTACGATCGACCGCTCGGGTTACGCCGTGTTGCCCTTCCTGATGCCCTATCGCCTCAACAGCATCAACATCGATCCCGATGAGGCCGTCTCGCCGGACGTCGAATTCAAGAGCACCAGCGAATCGGTCGCACCGCGGCTGAACTCTGTGGTGATGATCCGCTTCCAGACCGTGAGCGGGCAGGCCGTCCTGATCACCGCCCATCGGGACGATGGCTCGGTGGTGCCGTTCGGCGCCAGCGTTTACGATTCCCAGGGAGGCGAGGTGGGTCTGACGGGGCAGGACGGTGGGATTTACGTACGCGGCATTGCGCAGAGCGGCATCTTGACTGCCCGCTGGGGCGATGCGCCCAATGAGCAGTGCGCGTTCAAGTATCAGCTACCCCCGCAGCGCAAGGGGGACAGCCCCCTGGTGCAGATCGATGCCGCGTGCAGGGCCGAGTTGGTGGCGCAAAGCGGGCATCGCGGCGGCGGCGAGAGCGAGGGTAAGCAGTAGCCATGGCGCAAACGAACCGTTGGCGGCGGTGGCTGCTCGCGCGGGGCTCGACCAGCCTCCTGTTGCTCCTGGCGGGCGCTGCGGCCGTGGCGCAGACCGTGAGCTTTTCGCCAGCTACGTTGTCATTTTCGCCTGCGGGACCTTACTCCGTCCCCCGGGACGCCGCCGTAGGTAGCGAGGTGGCTCACGCGCTTGCCGCGGCCACTGCCACCGGAGTCACCTGCGCATTGATCGAAACGGCGAGCGTCAATGGCACGGAGGTTTCCGCCGGAAGCGGCATCTATCAGACGAGCGTGAGCGGCATCGGAGTCAGCTTCTATGTCGTCAATGGCCCGACGCAGACACTGATCACCTCCACGAACGGCGGCTACACCTCGGGGACCATCGCCGCGCCCGGCAACGGCGCGCTACCGGGGATTCAGGCAAACCTGCTGGTCACCGGGCAAGTCGTCTCCGGCTTCTCGCTGTCCGCCCTGCCGAGTGTCACCGTGACATTCACTCCAACGGGCGGCTGCAGCTGGAGTACCGGAATCGTCAACACGCTCCCGACGAGCGCAAGCAATGGCGCTGTCGTACCAATCACCTGTACCGTCACGACTGCTGCCGTCAGTGTAAACCTGCCGGTCATATCGCTGAGCGCACTGAGTGCCGTGGGCAAGACCGGCGGCGACACGCGCTTCCCCATTGGCCTCAGTTGCGCCTCGGGCGCCAATGTCTACATCACTCTGAGCGACGTGACGACACCCGCGAACACAACTCCGCTGCTCACGCTGGCCTCGAGCTCGACCGCCCAAGGCATCAAACTGAGAATTCTCAACAGCGCGGGGCCGGTCAGCTTCGGGCCCGATTCCGCGGAAGCGGGAACGACTCATCAATGGCTTCTGGGTCCGTCCGCTAGCGTCAACGGCGTACCGCTCACGGTGCAGTATTACCGTGATGACACGAACCCCGCGGGCACTGCCTCCGCCACACTGTCAGCGGGCAGCGTTCACGCGCAGGCTACGTTCACCATGAGTTACCAATAGCCGCGATACTCAAGGTCGCAGCTCCGCTGACAGATCGAAGCGCTCGAAGCGCGCGCCGAGCCAGCGAATACCCAGCCAGAATTCGACGCCGAGGAGTATGAACACGGCCGCTACGGCGAGGGCGGCCGCCACGAAGGCGCCGAGCAGCCATTGCGTGAGAGCAAATGTCAGTGCCGCACCGATCGCCGCCGGTACCACCGCAATCGCTGTGACGAGCAACTGCCCTGCGATCAGGATGATCCGTTGGCCCATCACCTCGATACCCCGCTCGGTGCGATCTCGTGCCAACTGCGCCCAGGCCGGAAAGACCACGGCGGCCGCATTGGGCACCAGGCACTGGATCGCGATGAACGGCGGAGCAAGCACGGCGATACCCAGCGCGACTCCACCGCGATGCGCAGGCGTGAACCAGGCAAATCGCTCCCCCGGAAACAACAGGAAAACCGCAAGCAGATAAATCCAGGCGGACACGGTGAGAATCGTCAGCGGCGTGAGCAATTCGCCCATCACGACTTGCCAACCGCGTAGCGGGTAGGTCTTGAGAATATCGGAGTTCGGCAGGTCTGCCCGCAGGTCCTGGCGCGCCGTCATCGGTCCGAACAGCAGGGTCGCGACGAGCAGGAAGCCGCAGGCCGCCATGGCCGCGAAGCGCGGACCCTCCAGCGAGGGCTGATGCACGAGCCATTCGGACCCGATCAGGACGACCGCCACCATTACGACGGCAACGCGCGCCCTGTAGAAAGCACTGGTCGACAACAGGTTCTTCCACAGGAACGCCACCTCCGGCCGTCCTCTGTGCGAGAGGTTGAACGGCGCACGCTGCGCCTTGCGCGCCGTGCTCTGCCCGCGCCAGTCGCCCTGCTGAACACGCCGGACTCGCGTAGCCCGTTTCTCTGCCCGCGCGATGGAAGCTTCTTCGAAAGACACCTCGGTGTACACGACCCAGAAGTAGTGCGCGGCGAGCACCCCCAGCGCCGGCCCAAGTGCAAGCAGGAACGCGCGCCCGCTCCCGGCGAAGTAAGGGGCCAGCAGGACTCTCGGGATCGCCAGCAACCAGGGTAACGGACCGAGGTGGAGCTGCGACACCCCGTAGCTCGTGAACGCGTGCAGTCCCTGGAGGTCGCCGGGTCCCGGCAATCTCAGCGTGCTCCAACCCCACGCAAGGAGTCCGCACGCCGCAACCAACACTGCAGCGGCCGTCAGCGCCCTTTGCCGAGCGGAGGTCACGCTGCGATTCAGAAGCTTCGAATACACGAACGCAGTGCCGGTGAAATGCAGATTCAGCACGGCCAGGATGAGCCACCATCCGATCGCATGGAACCAGGGATTGGCCCCGAAGGACCTGCCGCGACCGAGCATCACGGTAAGAATCAGCGCGCTGAACACGATGCCGAGCTGCGAGCCCAGCAGCCGATAGTGAACCAGCATGCGCCGGTTCACCGGCGCGGGGAACAGGAATGCGATCTCCGCTTCGCTGAATGCCAGCGCGGCACGCCGCGGGATCGCCCAATTCGCCAGCAGCACGATCAGCAGCAGGAGCGCACCCAGCTGGGGAAGCAGCGCGAGCACCTCAGGCGGAATGCCCGGCCCCCCCGCCGCCAGCGGATATCCGGCATGCACCCCGTGAGCGCGTCGAACGAAGGCCAGATACAGGTACGCCGCTCCGACCAGCGCTCCCGCCAGATATTTCGGCTGCTGCAGGCGTCTCAGCCGCGACTTCACCTGGCCCAGCAGCGAGGTCACCCGCAGATACAGCAGGGCGCGAGCCATGGTGGCGACGGTACTCACGATTCGCTCCCGCCCGTGGCCCGAATGAACACGTCCTCGAGACTGGCTCCCGCATCGCCGTTGCTGAATTGCGCGTGTACTCGAGCCATCGTGTCGTAGGCGATGCGCTGTCCCTTCTTGAGAATCAGCACGTGCGAGCACACCTCTTCCAGCAAGTGAAGGAGGTGCGAGCTCAACACCACGGCGGCACCCGCCCGCGCGCGCCGCAGAATGGAGTCCTTCATGCGGCGGATACCCAGCGGATCCAGACCGGTCAGCGGCTCATCGAAGATCATCACCGTCGGCGAGTGCAGCAGCCCGCAGGCGATGGCGAGCTTCTGCTTCATCCCGCGCGACAGCTCGGCGGGTAGACGATCGGCCCGGTCCGCGATCTCCAGCTCTTCCAGCAAGGGCCCGGCCAGCGCCTCATGATCGGCGACGCCGTACAAACGCGCCACGAAGGCAAGGTGCTGCCGCACGGTGAGATAATCGAACAGCCGCGGCTCGTCCGGAAAGAAAGCCAACTCCCGCTTCGCCTCGATCGGCTCGCGGGCCAGATCGTGGCCGCCGATGCGCACTTCACCGGCTGTGGGCGGAATGATCCCCGCCATCATCCGCAGTGTCGTGGTCTTGCCCGCGCCGTTCGGCCCTACCAGGCCCAGGACCTCCCCGCGCTGCACGCCGAAACTCAAGTCCTGCACGGCCGTGAAATCGCCAAACGACTTGCCGAGGCCGGTGATCTCGATCATCCGTCATCCCACACCGGAAGAATGGAGCGCTGAGCTTACACGAACCCTCGCAGTTTGAAGGGTTTCACGGCGATGAGGACGCGGATGTTGCCGCGGCATCTCAGGAAGCCGACGGATACGGCTCCCGCAGCACCACGGAGCCGCTCTCCAGCAGCGACTTCAGGTTGGCGAGGATCTTCGGCCAGCCGCCGGATACCGCCGTGATGAGTCTGGAGGGCTCGCGCTCGATGCTGTGGGTTATGGAAAGCCTGACCGCCGTTCCGAACCGCTCCAGCTCCAACGTACACAGCGACTCGCCCTCGGCGTGCAGCTCGGGCTTGCTTTGATGGCGCCAGCGGATTACCAGGCGCCGCGGCGGCTGGGCTTCGAGGATCTCCCCGGCATCGGAGACGGTGCCCCCGGGCTGCACCATCTGCCACGCGGATCCTGCCGTCCAGCCGCTCTCGCAGTACGTGCCGAACCAGTACTGCTTCATGAACTCGACATCATCCGTCAGGGCGGACCACAGCCTCTCGGGTGTGGTGCGAATGTAGGTCACATAGACAAAAGTCGATCTAGCCATCGGCTCTCTCCAGTCGTCGTTTCAGATCCGTCAGCGCCTTCAGGCGCGGCTTCTCGAACTTGGCGATCCAGCGCTCGTAGATCTGCTGCAGTGGCACCGGATTGAGAAAGTGCAGCTTCTCGCGGCCGCGGCGCACGGTGGCGAGCAGGTTCGCCGCCTCCAGCAGGTCCAGATGCTGTGTCACGCCCTGGCGCGTCATCTGCAGGTGCCGGCACAGCTCATTCAGCGTGCGGCCGTCATGGGCATGCAGCACGTCCAGGAGCTTGCGCCGGCTCGGGTCGGCGAGGGCCCGGAACAACACGTCGGTGTCGTCGCGCTCGGTCATGTGCAACAGGCAAGCATTTACTTGCCTCAATGATAGGCAAGTAACTGCTTGCATGTCAACAGAGCGGGCTTGACACGCGCCGGTCTTTGTAGGACTGTATGCATAATATCATACAGTGCGCTTCCACCGTGTTGGACTTGCATATCGAGAGCAGCGGAGTCCCCATCTACGTGCAGATTCGCGAGCAGGTCATGCACGCAATCGGCAGCGGGGCGCTGCGTCCGGGCGAGCAGTTGCCGACCATGCGTCAGCTTGCCGTCGACTTGAAGGTCGACCTCAACACGGTTCGCCATGCCTATGACGAGCTGGAGCGCAGTGGAGTGATCGTGATTTTGCGGGCGCGCGGCACTTACGTGGCTGAGAAACCGCCGCCCGTGGACGCTGCACGGGAGGCGCGCAAGGTCCAGTCCCTGGCACAGCAGGTGATGGCACTGGCCACCTCCTCCGGTATCGATCCAGCCGACGTCGCGCATGAGTTGCTGAGAGTGGCGAAGCAACGTGGGAGCAAACGATGAGCACTACAGAGCGCACCCTTCCCTACGGTCAGAATTCCCCCGCCACGGTCATTGCCGTGGTGCTCGCGCTTGGTGCAGCGCTATTTGCACTGATCGGAGCCGGGGGCAAGTGGCCGCCCGCGTGGATCGTGGCCGCGCTGCTGGCGCTCGGCGCAGCGTTAGTGCCGCTGTCGCTGCTGATGGCCAAGCAGTGGGAGAAGGCGGTCGTGCTGAGGTTCGGCAAACTCCACGCCATTCGCGGACCGGGACTGTTCATGATCGTGCCGTTCGTCGACACGGTGACGGCGTGGATCGATCAGAGAATCCAGACGACAGAGTTCAACGCGGAGCAGGCCCTCACCCGCGACACCGTCCCGACCAACATCGATGCGATCCTGTTCTGGCAGGTGCACGATCCGGAGCGCGCGGCACTGGAGATCGCCGACTATCGCCAGGCCATCCTGCGGGTCGCCCAGACTTCGCTGCGCGAGATGATCGGCTCTTCGCCGTTGAGTGCGCTGCTCTCGGAGCGCAAGGCCGCCGATCTGCAACTGAAGGAGGAGATCGGCCGCAAGACGGCGGAGTGGGGGGTGTCGGCAGTGTCGGTCGAGATCAGAGACGTGGCGATTCCGGCCCAGCTGCAGGATGCGATGAGTCGGCAAGCCCAGGCCGAGCGCGAGAAGGCGGCGCGGGTCATCCTCGGCTCCGCGGAGGAAGAGATCGCGCAGAAGTTTCTACACGCGGCCACTACGTACGGACACAACCCGGTTGCGCTGCAATTGCGCGCCATGAACATCATCTACGAGACAACGAAGGAGCGCGGTGCGACCGTGTTGATACCCTCCTCGATGGTGGACAGCATGAACGTCGCCGGAGTTCTGGGTGTGACCGGGACCACAGTCGCTGCGACACCGCCGGCGGCGTGAGGGCGCGGGGGCACGCGCAGTGACATGCGCCCTCCTCTACTTGGCGCTCCCGGAGTCCGGTTGTTCCTCGTAGATCTTCGTGACGCCGGTAAAGAGCGGATTGCCATTCGCATCCCTGATGACGTTCGCGTAGGCGATGGTCGGGAAGTTGCGCGCCCGCGAGGCCTTCACCTTGACGTGATCACCGGGCTTCAGCGAGGTGCGCTTCCACCCGCGGCGCATCAGGGTCACCGGGCTGGGCAGCTCGAAATTCCACGTCACGACTTTGCCCTTCTCATCGACCACATCCACGTACAGACGTGCATGCGGGCTGCGCCAGTCGAGCTGGGTGACCTTGCCCTCCACTTCCACCACCAGTTTGGAGTCGAACTCCGACTGTGAATGGTGCGCCCACGCGGGCGGCACCAGTGCGAGCGTGGCCGCGATCAGCAATCGCGATATCCGCATGACCTGTCTCACTTGTACAGCTGTACGTCCTGCTCGTTGTCCAGGCAGATCTCCTCCAGCATCTGGGTGTCCACCTGAATGGCCATCTCGATCGTGACCGACCAGGGACGGGTGTACGCCTTCGGATCGTTCACTGCAATCTGCACCTGCATGAGACCGAAGTTGATGCGCTTCAGCCGTTCGGTGAGATGCGCGGATTCGGTGATGGGACTTCCCTGGATATCGAGCCACATGTCATCCCGAATACCATTGGTCTCGATGACCAGTGTGTCGCCTTCCCAGTGCCCGGTCGAATAGCCGTTCCAGGTGGGATTCGGGTCCTGCGGCAGCGGCCGGCCATCCAGATACACCTCTCTGTAGGCCGCGTTGAACTCGTGCAGCATGACCATCTCGTTGGGCGTCTGGATGATCTTGGTGTGCTGAGGAAGCGTCCACGCGCGCGGGTAGTTGGGCGGCTTGCAGTAGGTGTGCGGGTCCTCCCGCTCGCCGTTGGCACGCCTTTTCACCATCTGCTCCCTGGACCACTCGGTGTACGGCAGACCGCCCTTCATGTTGATACCGAGGTTGATCTGCTCGCGCGCCATGCGCTCTTCCTGGACGCAGTCCTTCTCCTTGCAGTAGTCCTTGGCGGGGACGTTGGCGAACCAGATGCCGGAGAAGTCCGGCTTGCCCTCGGGGGTGCGCGGCGCAGGCGCTTTCAGATCCGGTGCGCCGCTGGCCAGTCGCGGGATCCCCGGCGTGGGATAGCCGAGCCACTGGGCCAGAGCCATCGAGGGACTCGCGCCGAGTAACAGCAGTCCGGCCACGAGCCCGAGTGAGCCCAACCGTCGGCTCATGGAACGATCCCCCCTTGCAGCACGCCCTATCCTGCCCCGACCAACTTCGGTCCGAATCCGCGCCACCACGGCGACCCCCAGACGAACTCGGTGGCGATGACCCATGGGAGGATCAGGGCAAGGCCCCACACCCACGCTCGATGAATCCGCCCGAGCCGGAACAGGTCATACAGCAACGCCGGCACCAGTAGCAACAGCAGATAGGCGTGCACCGCACCGTAGCTCCGGGGGAATTCGTCAGTACCAGAGGTGCGACTACCAGGGAGGCGAGGCCCCACTTGCGGTGCAGGTCCATGCGCCCTCTGAGCGACAGTGTGGCCTGGATGGCCAGCAGAACGACCCAGGAGGCCATGACGGCGGCGTGCAGATGCACGACCAGCGGCGGAACGGCCATCTTGCCGGTGACGATCGCAAACGAGCGAGGGGCGAAACCGGTGATCGCGACGATGACGAAGAGCCACGCCAAGCCGGCGTGGAAGTGACGCTAGAACCCAACTCCGCTGGCCTTCGTTCCGGCGGGCGCAAATCCCGGAGCGCGACTCGGTGCCATTTCCCCGGCGCTCATGCTGGCGAGGGTACCGGCTTTCTGCGTGATCATGCGGGAGGTGTCCTCACAGGCGCGTGGCGACCTCAGCTCTCCAGAAAGCGGTATCGATACACGTCCCCGGCGCGCTGCACCCGCCCGGCGGAAGGGTCGCGGAAATGGGCTGGGAAACACACCAGCTCCTCATCCGCCGCCCGGGCGAGGGTGCGCAGGCGGGTCTCGCGTGCCATCCCGGGGTCGCCGTCGAACGACGGCGTGACCTCGGGGCGAATCATCTGTATGGGGTGATGGATCACATCGCCCCAGAAGATCGCGCGCTCGCCCCCGCCTTCGGCGAGCACGGAGAAATTGCCTGGCGAATGGCCGAACGCAGGCTCGAGCCAGACGCGCTCGCTGACCTCGCGATGCACTTCGATGTCCGCCTCGATCAGCTCGGCTCGCCCCGCCTCGTAGACCGGCAGCACCGAGTCGCGAAAGGCGCGCAGATGATCGTCCTCCAACTCCTGATTGCCGAAGTGCTCGAAGTCGCGGCGCGAGAACAAATAGCGGGCGTTGGCGAAGGTCGGCACCCACCGCCCGTTCTCCAAACGCGTGTTCCAGCCCACGTGATCAAAATGCAGGTGGGTACACAACACGAGGTCGATGCTATCGGTGGTCAGACCCAGTGCTGCAAGGTTGGCAAGATACGACGTGTGCGCGCGGTTCACATCGGGAATCGAGCGGTGTTTGTCGTTACCGTTGCATGCGTCGATCAGTATGTTGCGTCCACCGACACGCAGCACGTAGCTGTGCATGCTCATCATGAACGCCGATTTCTCGAGCGTAGGGCCCAGCGTTTCATCGGTGTACCAGGCGGCCAGCTGAGCGAGGTCCTGCGGCGAGACCTGCGGCAGGATCAGCGACATCGGCGGACCGCTCTCCATCTCGAAGAGCTTGAAAACGCTCATCTGCCCCAGCGTTACCGGCTTCATCGGCTCTCTCCTGCCCTCAAGCCTTCGCAGCCAGCGGCGGCGCGGCCACTGCCCGTGCCTTGATGGGTGCTGTCTCGACCAGGAAGAAACACAGCACGCAGCCGATGGCTCCGGAGCCGGCCATCATCAGGATCGCGCTGGAGAGCTGCGTGAGGTCCGCCACCTTGCCGGCGAGCGCTACCAGGCCCGAGCCGCCAAGCACCTCCCCTGCGCACACGACCAGCCCCATTGCGGTAGCCGCATACTTGCGCGGCATCGATTCGCCGGGGATGACGCCCATGTAGATCGGAAAGGTGCCGCTGGCGAGCCAGCCCACGAACAGCAGCCCGCCCAGCACCAGCGTGGATCCCTGAAAGTACATCGCCCCCAGTGCGGTCAACGCGCCGACCAGGCAGAAGCCGATCATCACGGGCTTGCGTCCGATCCGGTCGGAGAGCCACGGCGCTCCGAAGCCGGACAGCGCGGACGCAAAGCCCAGCACGCTCAGCAGCGAGCCCATGGTCGGGCCCGGCATGCCGCGCACCTCGATGAGGTACTTGGGCAGGAACGTCCACCCCATGATGAACCACCCCACCATGAACACGGAGATCAAGCAGCAGACGAGCACGTTGCGCACGGCAAGCATGTCGAGGAGGCCCATCTTCGTGCCGTCGTCGACCGCAAGCTCCAGCGCCGCTGCCGCATGCGCAGCCTGGGCCTCCTTGGTCGGCTCGCGGACCCAGAGCCAGACTCCGATCGCACACAACAGGCCCGGTACCCCGGAGACGAAGAACGCCGTCCGCCAACCATGATCCTCCGCGATGATGGGCAGGAGCCAGGGCGCGAGACTCTGGCCCAGCAGCGCCGAGAAGAAGTTCTGCATGATCCCGGCGTTGACGCCGCGCCGGCTCGGGGAGGACTCGATCGCCATGATGGCCAGGCACACCGGCAGGAACGGCCCCTCGACCGCACCCATGATGGCGCGTGAGATGAGCAACACCGGAAACGAGGGCGCGAGGCCTGAAAGAATCGAGCACGCGGAGAAGATGATGAGAAAGGCCAGCAGGAAGGGCTTGCGGTTGCCCCTGGAATCCGACCAGCGCGCGATCAGGTAGGCGCCGAGCGCCCACATGATGGAGAGTATCGAGCTGATCAGCGCCGCTTGAGTGTTGTTGAGGCCGAGGTCCTTCGCCACATAGGGAATGAGGACACTCGCGGAGTTGCGATCGAAGAAGGCGAAGCCGAAGGAGATGCCCAACAGAATGAGCAGCCCGTTCTCGTAGTTGAATATCGCGTGACGGTGAGCCTGCTGCGTGAGAGTCATGCGAGGTTTCCCCTTACGCAGCAGGCGTACTACCTGAAAACTTCATCTGGATCGAGCCGCGGCGCTCGAGAAACCTCCAGACGCCGCGCTCGCGCACGTAGCGATCCTGGAACTCCCCGAAATACACCGGTCCACTCGAGGTGAACGGCGGTTTGCCGTCGGCAGGCGGGGTGGTGGCGATCATCGTGAGACACGAGTTGCCGCGGGCCGCATCCCGGCTTTCAACCTCGATCATCACGTTGGTGGCCAGGTGCTTCGTCAGCAGCGTCTTGGGGCGCGTCAGCAAGGAAGCGCGCACGGCCTCCCGGCCCTGGATCACCTGGTCCGGAACCATCGGCCGCGACATCGAGCCGTTCTCGGCAAACAGATCTGCGGCTGCACTCAGGTCGCCGAGGTCCAGGGCGCGTGAGTAGGCATACACGAGGCGCTCACAGGCCCGTTCGATCTCGATCCGCTCCGCCGCACTCAGGGTCTCGGCCATGGAAAGCTCTCCCGGTTCGATAAGCTGGTTCTCAACGGTTATTGCGCGCGGGCCGTCGCACTGCGATCCGGCGCGGGCACATCAATCGTAGCGGGCGCTAGCGCCGCACGCCCCAGAATCATGTCGGCCGCCTTCTCTGCGACCATGACCACGGCGGCGTTCGTGTTACCTCCGATCAAGGAGGGGAATACCGAGGCATCCGCGACCCGCAGCCCCTCCAGCCCGATGACCCGCAGCTGTGGATCGACCACCGCCATCGAATCGGTGCCCATCCGACAAGTGCTCACTGGATGATGGACCGTGTAGGCCTGCGCGCGAATGTACTCGATCAGCTCGGCGTCGCTGGCTGCGGAGGGTCCCGGAGCACTCTCACGCGCCCGATACGGCTCGAACGCCGACGATCCGAAGATCTGCCTCGCCAGGCGGATTCCCCGTACCAGCGGCAGCACGTCCTCCGGCACCGACAACAGGTTCGGGTCGATCAGCGGCGCGGTAAATGGATCCGGGCTGGCGAGCGTGACGCGCCCACGGCTGCGCGGATACAGCCCCACCGGACTGATCGCAAACCCGTGCCCCAGCGGAAACGGGAAACCGGGTGAGGGTCGCTTGGCGGACTGAAACACGAGCTGCACGTCCGGCCTGTCCAGGCCCGGAGCAGTCTTGATGAACGCGGCAGACTCAAACACGTTGTTGGCAAGCGGGCCGCTTCTGAGCAACGCATATTGCGCGATGCTCACAATGTTTCGCGGCATGGCGCGCCAGGAAACTCCGTAGGAAACCGCACGGTCGGTACTCATGTGCACCGGACTTGCCATGTGGTCGTGAAGATTCCGGCCCACCCCCGGAAGGTGGTGCTGCACGGTGATACCGACCGACGCGAGATGTTCACCATCGCCGATCCCGGAGAGCATCAACAGTTGCGGTGATTGGATCGAGCCCGAGCTCACGATCACTTCCCGCCGCGCGCGCACGAGGACATCTCCTTGAGGCGCGCGGACTCGCACTCCCACCGCACGGCGCCCCTCGAGAACGACCTGTGTAGCCTGGGCCTCGGTCAGTACAGTCAGATTGGAGCGACGCAGCGCCGGATGCAGCAGCGCGCTTGCAGTCGTCTCACGGGTGCCGCCACGAATGGCGACTTGGCGCAGCGCCGACCCTTCCGAATCCGCTCCATTGAGGTCTGCGCGAGGTTGAATTCCCAACCCGGACAGAGCGTTGAAGAAGGCAAAATTGAGCGGGTTCGGGCCGGTGACGGTGCGGATCCGCATTGCCCCGCCGCGGCCGTGGAACTCGGAAGGACCAAAGTCCTCGTTGTCCTCGCTCTTGCGAAAGTACGGCAATACTTCGCGGTAGCTCCACCCTGAGGCGCCGGCTTTCGCCCAGTCGTCATAGTCGCGTGGGTGGCCCCTGAAGTACACCATGCCGTTGATCAGTGCAGAGCCCCCGAGACCGCGCCCACGGGGCACAGGAATGCGGCGACCGTTCAGCTGCGGCTGCGGCACCGACTGAAATCGCCAGTTGATGGCTTCGGAGCGCTGCGCCAGTGCGATCGCTCCCGGGACACGCACGACGAGGCTTCTGCCGCTCCCGCCAGCCTCGATGAGGCATACGTTGCGGCTCGGGTCTTCCGACAAGCGCGCCGCCAGCGCGCAGCCGGCGGTCCCGGCGCCCACCACCACGAAGTCGAACCCTTCCCCCAGATCTGTCATCGGCCGCAAGCCTCGCGGGCTGCCACGCCCGGGCAGTCTAACTGATCGGACACCCGGTCTTGCCTCAGCGCTGGCCGGAGGGCGCGCCATGCGCCTCGTTGCCGTCGACCTCGATCACCATGTTGTTGATGATGTGCCGGCCGACGGTCGGCTGTTGGCCTGGCGGAGTCTTCGCGCGCGCTTCCTCGGTACGCTTGCGCCCGGCGGCAATGAACGCCGCGATGGCCTTGCGTCCCTTGATCTCGCCGCCGCCGTAGTCGAGGACGCCGTCGGGCGTGAACGTGCCGGCATAGCCCTCCGGATCGCCGTAGTCGAAGGCGAACATGTAGCGCGCCTGCAGATCTTCGATGAAGGCACGGTCATCACCATAACCGGCGTAGGCGATACCGGCGACGCACGTCAGGGCGGCTGCGGTGAGCTGTATGAATCTGCTGCCTCTCATGGAAGATCCCCCCGGATGACACTTTTTCATATTTCTCATTAACTTAAGCCCGCGGTGCGCCGCCAGCCCCACCGCCCTCCCTGCCCGCGTTGTGGCCGCGGGTCCAATCCCCTCGGATGCCGGGTCGGGGGTATGGGAGACGACGTTCGCTCTTCGGGGTAACCTCCCGGAACCTACGGACACCGCCGACGGAAAACATCAAGAGGTAGCTCGCCATGGCATCGAAATCAGTGACCACTCCCTTGTTCATCGGGGGCAAGGAACGAGAGACCGCCGACAAGATGGCGATCGCGGATCCGGCCAAGCCGGGAGTCGTCGTCGGCTACGCCGCCTCGGCCAGTGCACAGGACGTCGGCGATGCCGTCGCCGCCGCCAAGGCCGCCTACCCGGCCTGGGCCGCCCTGTCGCCGCAGCAGCGTGCGGAAAAAATGCTGGCAGCGCTGGCGGGCATTGCCGAGAACCGCGACGACGACGCTGCCATCCTGTCGCAGGAGAACGGCAAGGTCCGCTTGGAGGCCTGGGTGGATTCGCTGGTGCTGGAGCTGCGCTGGAAGCTCGCCCTCAGCCACGCCGACGAGGTCAACGCATCGAAAGTTCTGTCGCCGATTCCCGGCGCCATCCCGGTGCAGACCACCGTGTCCTACCAGCCGCTCGGCGTCGTCTCCATCATCGTGCCGTTCAACTGGCCGATCGCCATCCTCGGAGCTGCCCTGCCGCACGCGCTGCTCGCCGGCAACACCGTCATCGTGAAGCCGCCGCTGACGGCTCCCCTGGCGACCGCACGCGTCGTGGAGCGTATCGCCAAGCAGCTGCCGCCCGGCGTTCTCAACGTCGTCACCGGCCCCGATGCCAACATGAGCGCGCTGATTCGCAACCCCGACGTCGCCAAGGTCTGTTTCACCGGCTCGGTGAACGGCGGCAAGAAGATGATGGAGCTGGCCTCGGGGACGCTCACTCGCGTGACGCTCGAGTTGGGCGGCAACGACGCCGCTATCGTATTGCAGGACGCGATCCTCGATGACGTGCACCTGGATCGGCTGTTCGCGGCCATCTACGACACTACCGGGCAGATCTGCATGAACGCCAAACGTTTGTTCGTGCACAAGTCGCGTGTCGATGAGGTGGTCAAGGGACTGTCCGCGCGGTTGCAGAAGGTCAAGCTTGGCTACGGCCTGGACAAGGACACGACAATGGGGCCGCTGCACTCGCCGGCGCAGAAGAAGTTCGTCGACGATCTCATCCGGGAGGCGAAGGACTCCGGTGCCAAGGTGTTGGAGTTCGCGGAGCTGCCGGGCGGGGACATGCGGGGCGGCAACTTCGTCCGCCCGGCCATCGTGGTCAATCCCGACCTCAAGCTGCGCGTCGTGACCGAAGAGCAATTCGGGCCGGTCATTCCGGTGATTCCATTCGAGGCCGAAGCGGATGCCGTGCGGATGGCGAACGACACCTGGGCCGGTCTGGCCGGCTCGGTCTGGACCGCTGATGCGAAGACGGCCAACCGTGTTGGCGGCCAGATGGTGTGCGGTTACGTGTGGGTCAACGACCACGGCGCTACGCGCCTGGACCTGCGTGCGCCCTTCGGCGGCATGAAGGCCTCCGGCATCGGCCGCGAACAGGGCATCGAAGGCGTCCGCGCTTTCCAGGACACGCGCTCGATCGCCCACCTCGACGCGGCCGCCCTGGCGAGCATGGCGCATTGACGCCGTCGTCCGCGACGGCGGCCCCGAAGGGGCGAGGCCCATGGATGGGCCGAGTAATCCCAGCTTCAGCGGCTGTAGGTGCGGGCCGTCGCCGCACTCACGGTGACATCCAACTCCATTTTGCTTCCGCTGCTCAAGGAGGCGATGTCGCAGCCGAAGACGCCAGGACTCGTCTGCGAGCAACTCCCGGTCGTCGTGCTGGATGACGTGATGGTGATCCCGGAGGGTGCGGTCGTGCCGGTGACATACCCTCCCCCGCCTCAACCGCGCGATCGACGGGGGTAGCCATGCAAAGCGGTACGGATTTCGATGCCGTCGTCGTCGGTGCAGGATTTGCGGGCATCTACGCGTTGTATCGACTGCGTGAGCTGGGTCTGTCGGTGCAGGGACTGGAAGCCGCGGAGGATGTCGGCGGAACCTGGTACTGGAACCGCTACCCTGGCGCCCGCTGCGACGTGGAGAGCCTCTCCTACTCCTATTCGTTCTCGCGGGAGCTCGAGAGCGAGTGGCTGTGGACCGAGCGCTATGCCAGCCAGGCAGAGATCCTGCGCTACCTTCAACATGTCGTGGCGCGGTTCCAGTTGCGCCCGTTGATTCGATTCGACACCCGCCTGGCCGAGGCGACCCTCGAGGCCTCGGGTGCACGCTGGCAGCTTCGTACCACGGCCGGGGACTTGCTCACCGCGCGCTTCCTGGTCATGGCGACGGGTTGCCTGTCGGAGCCGCGTCTGCCGGCGATCCCGGGCCTCGAGGAGTTTCGCGGCAAGCTCTATCAGACCAGCCGTTGGCCGCATGAGCCAGTCGACTTTACCGGCCAGCGCGTCGCGGTGATCGGCACCGGTTCCTCGGGCATCCAATGCATTCCCCGGATCGCCTCCCAGGCCCAACACCTGACGGTGTTCCAGCGAACGCCCAACTTCAGCGTACCTGCGCACAACGCTCCGCTCGACCCGCTCGCGCGCCAGGCCGTAATGGACAGCTATCCGCAGTTTCGGCGGACCTTGAGAGAGAGCGCCACTTCGCTGATGGCGGATGAGCCCCTTCCCGCGGCCATGGAGCTGTCGGCGCAGGAGCGCGAGCAGCGCTATCGAGCGGCCTGGGAGGAAGGCGGCATCCGCCTGCTGTTCTGTGTTTCGGACACCGTAGTGAGCAAGCCCGCGAACGATACGCTGGCCGCCTTCGTGCGGGAGCGGATCAAGGACATCGTCAAGGACCCGGCGGTCGCCGAGCGCCTGCTGCCCAGGGACTATCCGCTCGGAACCAAGCGCTTGTGTGTCGACACCGACTATTTCGCGACCTACAACCGCCCCAACGTCACGCTCGTCGATCTGCGTTCCACGCCGCTCGTCCGAGCGACACCGCACGGCCTGAGCACGAGCGGCGCGGACTTTCCCGTGGACAGTATCGTGTTCGCCACGGGATTCGACGCGATGACCGGCGCCCTTCTCGCCATCGACATACGGGGACGCGGCGGCCGGCGCCTTGCGGACGAATGGAGTGAGGGGCCGCGTGCCTATCTCGGGCTGGCGGCCGCGGGCTTCCCGAATCTGTTCATGATTACCGGACCGGGCAGCCCCTCCGTCCTCAGCAATATGGTCATCTCCATCGAGCAGCACGTGGACTTCATTGCCGACCTCGTCGCGGCGATGCGCACCAGGGGCGCGCAGTCCGTGGAAGCGCAGGCCGCAGCACAGGAGGCGTGGGTCGCCCACGTCGCGGAGGCTGCGAGTCAAACGCTGTTTCCCCAGGCCAATTCCTGGTACATGGGAGCGAACATTCCCGGCAAGCCCCGGGTATTTCTCCCGTACGTCGGCGGTGTCGGTCCCTATCGCCAGAAGTGTCAGGCGGTCGCCGCCGCGGGCTATGAGGGCTTCGAGGTCCGATGATGCAGTACGTGAAGCTGGGGTCCACCGGCCTGGATGTGTCGCGCTTGTGCCTTGGGTGCATGACCTTCGGCATCCCCGAACGCGGCAATCACACCTGGACGCTCACCGCAGACAAGAGCCGCCCGCTCATCCAGCAGGCGCTCGAGCTGGGGATCAATTTCTTCGACACCGCTAACGTCTATTCCGACGGCACGTCCGAGGAGATCGTTGGCCGCGCGCTCAAGGACTTCGCGCGCCGCGAGGAGATCGTGCTCGCGACCAAGGTGCGCGGGCGGATGAGCCCCGGTCCCAACGGGGAAGGACTCTCCCGCAAGGCGATCTTTGCCGAGCTCGACAACAGCCTGCGGCGCCTCGGTACGGACTACGTCGACCTGTACCAGATCCACCGGCTGGATCATTCGACTCCCATCGAAGAGACGCTCGAGGCACTTCATGACGTGGTGAAGGCCGGCAAGGTGCGTTACATCGGCGCCTCATCCATGTACGCGTGGCAGTTTGCGAAGGCCCTTTACATCTCGCGTGCTCACGGATGGACCCAGTTCATCAGCATGCAGAATCATCTCAATCTCCTTTACCGCGAGGAGGAGCGTGAGATGCTGCCTCTGTGCACCGATCAGAAGATCGCGGTGTTGCCGTGGAGTCCGCTCGCTCGCGGCCGGCTTGCCCGGGCCGCGAATGAGACCACCGAAAGAAATCGCACTGACAACGTCACGCCGCAGTTGTACGACCAGACCGCAGAAGCGGACCGCCTGGTCATCGATGCCGTGGGCGCCGTTGCCTCCAAACGGGCCGTCCCCAGAGCACAGGTCGCGCTCGCGTGGCTGTTGCAGAAGGCTCCGGTTACCGCGCCCATCGTCGGCGCCTCCAAAGCGAGCCAACTCACGGATGCGGTGGCAGCGTTGAGGCTGGGGCTCACTGCCGAGGAGATCGCCTCGCTCGAGGCTGCTTACGTGCCGCACAGGATCGCGGCATTTCAATAGGATTCCGGAGCGCGACCGCCGCCGGCACAACTCGGGGAACGCCTGACTGCGCCCGGGAACGCGGATCTGCCTTGCCGTACGCGTTACATCGACATCGTGCCCGAGGGGCGAGTGGCGTGGACCGAGGCGATCCGCAAATCCTGCAGGGATCTGCGGGACGGGGATCGCCGCTGTCGGCAAGAGCCGACGCTTTCCGAGGGAACCATCGACCGCCGGTCTGCTTAGTCGCATGGCATTGACTGATCGTGCCGTCCGACGAAGGAGACTGCTCATGAAGTCGTCGATTGCTCTCACGCTCGCCGCCGCGCTTTCCAGCGCCGCGCTTGCCCAACAGCCGCAACCCTCGCCGCCCCCTCAGGACTCCCCGAACGCGGCCACGCAACAGCCAGCGCCTTCTGCCGCGCCCGCGATGGACCTTGGACAGATCTTCGACAGGTTGAACACGAGCCACACGGGGAAGATGACCAAGGCTGAGGCGCAGGCACATCCGGCCGTCGCCGCCAACTTCGATGCGGCCGACACGAACCACGACGGCGTGCTCACCAAGGAGGAGTTCCTGGCTGCGTTCAGGCCCGCGCAGTAGCGGCGGCAGAGCGGCTGCGGCGCACGCTCATCAGCCCAGCGTTCTCACGGCGCACGGCTCTCCAGCGGCAGCTCTGGAGAGCCGCGGCGTGCTGCTGGAGCTCGGAAAGGCCTCGTCAGCTCGTGGGCGGCCTGGTGTTGCCGCGGAAGTTGGCTTGCAGCAGGTGCGTCAGCGTATGCACATAACGCAACTTGCCGTTCTCGACACGGAACAGATGGCTGTCGGGTGCACCGCTGCCGCCGTTGGGACCACCCGCGCCGAATGTGCAGAACACCTGCACCGTGCCGAGCACCTCATCGACCACGAAGTGGCGATTGACGATATTGACCCCGCCGGGCACTCCCACCTCGCAACTGTCTGACGGAGAGTTTTTGCCGGTGTAGGCGCCGCCCTCGGTTCTCTCGCAGGGGAAGCCCCAGGGAACACGGTCGATCTTCTTCTCCAGAAAGGCGTCCAGGTAGGCGTTGGCCGCAGCGACCAGCGTACTGCGCGAATCGCGCTTCTCGGCCGGGATCGGACCCCAGTTCTCCTCCGAGGAATGCTTCAGGTACGAATCGGCGTTGAAGAGCCAGTAGCCCGTCGTGGTCCACAGGATCTCGATCTCGGCGATCTTCTCGTGGTTGACGCGCAGCCGAGCGCCAAAGACATACGGCGCCGCCTTGTCGGTCACGATCACCTCGGTGAAGCTCTGGCAGGTGTCGGTGTCGAAGATCGTCCGATGATGCTCGATCTTCATCGGCTTGGTGATGAACCCCTTGTGGATGTCCGCAGGCGCCGCGTTTTCCCAGTAGCCGACGCCCTTCGCGAGCGGCAGGCTGGAGGCATCGCCCTTGGTCTGGGCGGCGAGATAGAGATCGACGGCCTCCTGGATGCCTCCCCTCGTGCAGGACACCTCCGCGTGGCAGAGCGCAGGAGTCAGCAACGTGCCGAGCGCGAGATACAGGCCTGCAAGAGTGATGCGTTTCATTGAATCATCCCCCGTTGACTGTCGTGGTGGTTGCGGTGTGGGCTCATTCCAGGTGCTTCGATGCCACGTCCCAGTTGCTGTCGGTGCACAAGCTGCAGTGTGCGCCGACGAACATCGCGGCGGCCTGCTTGTCGCCCTTGAACTGCCACTGCACCCACTTCCAGGCGACGTTGGCGAACTCGCCGCCGCCGGGATGATAGGCCGTGGCCGTATGCCCGGCCCCGTGCCGCGAGCCGTAGAAGGCCGGCAGGCCCTGGATGGCCTCGTAGGTGGCCCTGGAGCGCTCCATCATGAAATCGCGCTCACCCCCGTTGATGAGCAACACCGGCCCATGCAGCTTCTGCAACGCATCGGCCGTCGGGAAGCCCGCGCGCGTCGCGTTGGGATTGCCGGCCTGCATGCCCGAGTTGAAAACGCCGATCGTGCCGACGCGCGGGTCCGCTCCCAGGGCCAGGGAAAGGAACCCGCCGCAGGACTGTCCCATGACGGCGACGTGCCTGATGTCGATCTTGCCGGCCAGCGGCGAACCGGGGCGTGCGTTCTCCTTCCCGGCCCAGTCGATCGCTGCCTCGAGGTCATCTGCGGTGGCCTGGCGGCGCGGCACGCCTTCAGGGGCCGCACCAGCCGTGGTGATGACTAGAAAACCATGCGAGGCGATCGTGGTCAGGAAGCCCGCGTACCGCGGGTTATCGACGGCGCAGCCGCCGTTGCCCCAGATGACGACCGGCAGAGTGTCGCGCTTGGGGAATCGCTCCAGACTCGCGGGTCGGAACGTCCTCAGACCGGAAGCGCCGAAGGCCGGCTCGGCCTTCACCTGATAGGGGCCGGGCTCCGCTTTTGGCGCGCCCTCCACCGGCAATGACGTCGCAATCATCTCAGGCGTGATGCCGCTTGGGGGTTGCGCGCCGCACGCACCGCTCAGTGCGAACGACGCCAACGCCGCAACGGCCCAGGACGTTCTCATGTTGGACTTCTCCCTGGAGGTGGCCCAGCCGGAGCGATCGTGACCCGGCAGGTGCGCGCAGTACAAGCCCCATCACCCGCACCGGCCATTGCGCGGGTCGGCACGCGCGTTGGGGCGGCTCCGGCCTAGAGGTTGTCGAGCAGCAGCGCGGTCAGCTCATCGGGGCGGTCCAGCATGATGTCGTGACCGCTGTCGAGCTCGCAAGTTTTCCAGCCGCGTACCCGCGCCTTCTCGTAGAACGGACGGAAGAACGACTCACGTCCCGCCCAACCGGCGGCATACACGTAGGCGATGCGCTGGATGCGCGCGAGGCCGCCGGTGAGCTGCACGGGCTGCAGGAAACAGGCGGCCGATTGCACCGTGCACTGTCGATCGACCCAGGCCCGGTCGGCCAGATTCACCCCAAAGGCTTCGGCCGTGATCGGCGGGCTCTTCCAGCCGTCGATCAGCTGATCGGCGGGCACAGGAACGAAGTGTGCAAGGCTCTCGCCATCCTCGGGGACGAAAGCGTCCAGAAATACCAGCGAGCGGATGCGCTCCGGAATGCGGTCCGCGACGCCCGACACCACCATGCCGCCATAGGAATGGCCGCACAGTACGATATCCTCGAGCTCTTCCCAACGAATGAGGTTGAGCACATCCAGCGTCTGGGTGCACAGGTCCACTGCCTCGGAAAGCAGGTGCGAGCGCTCCCCGAGACCGGTGAGAGTCGGGGTGAAGACCTCGTGACCCTGCCGCTGCAAGGCTCTGCGTACACGCTTCCAGCACCAGCTGCCGTGCCATGCGCCGTGAACGAGTACGAATGTGGCCATGTCACCGCACCTCGGGCCCGAAGGCCTGCCGGAGAAACTCGTCGCTCTTCTTCAACATCTGCGTGCGCGCCGCCGAATCGTCCAGATAGTGATCCAGGTTGCTCCAGGTCACCAATTCAACGCGTCCACCGGCGGCCTTGAGGCGCGCCGCCATGTGCTCGGACTCCGCGATGTTGACGTTGGTGTCCTCGGCGCCATGGAACAGCAGAACCGGCACTTTGATCTTGTCTGCGTGCTCCACGGGAGAGCCCTCGTGCGTCTGCGGGCCATCCCCGACCATCTGGCTCATCATCGCGTAGCTGGTGTATTTGCGAAACTCCTCCTTCAGCGCCGGCAAGTCGGTCACAGGCGCGACGGCGATGACGGCCTTGAACACGTTCGGGTCCACCACGGCCGACTGCAGAGCCGCGTAGCCTCCGTAGGACCAGCCGAAAATGCCCAGTTTGGCCGGGTCGGCAATTCCCTGGCTCACCAGCCAGCGGCCCGCCGCCAGCACATCGCCGATCGCCACCGGCCAGGAGTGGAAGCCATTCTCCTCGAACCAGGCGTCCCCATAACCGGTGGAGCCGCGGAAGTTCGGCTGCAGTACGGCATAGCCGCGGTTGGCAAAAAACTGGGAGAGCCAGTCGAATCCCCATTCATCGCGCGCGCTGGGGCCGCCATGCGGAAGCACGATGGCGGGCAGCCCTTTCGCGTTCTCCCGCCCGGGAGGCAACGTGAGATAGGCGGGCACCATGACCCCGTCGCTCGACGGATAGGTGATCGGCTTCTCCTTGGCGAGCTGGATGCCCTCCAGCGAATCGCGCACGACCAGGAAGGTCTGCAGCTGTTTCGTCTTCCGGTCGAACAGATAGTAGACGCCCGGATCGTCATCCGTGCCGGCAAAGATCAGCAGTCGGTTCTCGTCTGTGCTCGAATCGACGACTCGCACGGCGCTGCCGGGAAGCGCACGGCCCAACGACTCCAGCAGCTGCTTGACGTCCGGCGACAAGTACACCGCGTGGCGTGTGTCCGTTACGTACGAAACGCCGACCACGCGCTGGCGGCGCCCAAGGCGTATTACGGTATCGACGTCGACGTCCGGGCGGGAGTAGAGCATCTCCTCTTGCAATGACCCATCCAGAGAGATTGAGTAGAGCGCCTTGAGGCCGTCCTTCTTCTTCAGGCCGTAGACGACGTTCAGGTCGCGATCGACCGCGCGCGGTGAGAAGCCCTCGTCCGTCAGCGTGTTGTAGTCGGCAAGATCCTGCCAGTCGCGCGAGTTGCGGGACCGATACAGATAGTGGACTACGCCGGTCTCCTCCCGCCCGCCATTGCTGGTGTTCATCAATCCCATGATGCGAACGACGCCGCGGCCATCGGTGACGTAGTCGACCGCGTTCGGATTGGGTCGCTCGACATGCGAGACGCGCAGGGTGCGGGTGTCGATGCTGTCGACACCCATGCCACTCTCGGAGGACCCAAAGTGGCTGCCGGTGTGATCATCGGGGAGGTAGGCGCGTGCCATCAGCACCGAGCCATTCTCGTCCGGCAACCAATCGAGGATCGCGCCGCCGCCGAGCGCCCAGCCGCGGCTGTACGGGTTCTCCTGAGTGCTCAGCAGCTTGAGGTTCTTGCCGTCGGCATCCAGGGAGACCATTCGCGACCAGCGCAGCAGGCCGGCCAGGGCGTTGCGCGCCACGCCGTAGATCCGGCATGCGAGCCGATCGTTGGCAACCCACGTGCAATCGCCGAGCCGGTCAGGCTTGCCATCGACAAAGGCGGCCTGACGAGGGTGCGCACCCTTCTCCAGACTCAGCGTGAACAGCGCCGATCCCTGTCCGGGGCCGGGAGCGACGTAGGCAACGTGCTCGCCGTCCGGCGAGAGGCTCATGTTCATGACGCTCTCACGCGCGCCGAATGCAGCTGCCGCATCGAACGGCTCGCCCTTCTGAGCGTGGGCCAGCGGTGTGATGAGCGCGAGCGCAATCCCGCAGATGAGCCTGGTTGACATCGGCTTGTTCCCTGTCCCGTAAGGTTCGTATTTTTATATACGGACGGGTGAGCCCGGGCGCGCCGTTGCGCCGCGACCGTGACCCCCGCAGGCTGTGGTGCGTGGATTTTGCACCAGGGCCCAGCTGACGTCCACGTGATACTCCTGCGGAGGTCCTGCGCGATGGCGCGGCGGATGTGGTGGGTGCCCGTTTTTGCGCGGCACTGGCACGAACTCCCCCGCCGACGCCCGGCAGACGGTCGATCTGATCTGCAGCGGGCCCTTGGTTTGCGGCAAGATGGCGCCAGTAGCGCAGTTGTCCGGAGCGGCCATGACCGATCGATCCGACGCATCCTCCTTGAGCGGCTGGGACCTGGCCCATGCCGCCTGCCGGGCGATGCGCTCCCTGAACGGCACGGGCCTCGGGGAATTGAGGCTGAATTCCGCCGGATATCCGAGCCCGCCGGTCACCGATGACGGGGAATGCCCGCTGTCCTGGTGCCCTTCGACCGGCTGGAAGTCCAATCTGCCCCAGGAGGATGACCGGCAGACG